>CESI01156201.1_pt1 | contig 21612 bp, 16 predicted proteins | sample 356301 | NCBI WGS metagenome assembly CESI01 (sample SAMEA2621423, study PRJEB7988) | marine metagenome | biome: marine biome (ENVO:00000447); feature: deep chlorophyll maximum layer (ENVO:xxxxxxxx); material: "saline water (ENVO:00002010), including plankton (ENVO:xxxxxxxx)" | depth 40 m | reverse complement strand
CCTCCTGTATTTTCAAAATAATTTGCTATGACTTCTTCAGCTGTTTGGGAGTTGACAGAAATACTTGCAGATATCGCTAGTACTAATAATAAAAATTTTTTCATTTTAAAGTTTTTTTTTAGTTATTACAATGTTAAGACGTCTAATTTACATAATTGTTACAAAAAAATCACATGGTATTATAAACTTTAATTATTTTTATATGCTTTATGAAAATTCTAAAAAACTTTCCAGTAATAGGTAAACATAACAAATCCATTAGTACAGATTTGTGTTTTAACCAAACTAACAACCAAAAACCGTTGGTTATTTTCTGTCACGGATACAAAGGATATAAAGATTGGGGAGCATTTGACCTAATGGTTTCCAACTTTTTAAAAGCTGGACTGGCTTTGCTGAAATTTAATTTTTCTCACAATGGTTGCACTCCAGACCAACCTATTGATTTTCCTGATTTAGATGCCTTTGGGAACAACAACTATACAAAAGAATTGGATGATTTAGAAAGTATTATCAATTGGATTTGTACTACTACAAAATTTAAAAATGAGATAGACACCAATAATATTACACTAATTGGTCACTCGAGAGGTGGTGCAATAGCCATTATAAAAGCAGCAGAAGATGCAAGAATAAAAAAACTAGTTACTTGGGCTGCAGTGAGTGACCTTGATAGAACTATGTTTCATGAGGGTGCCGAATTAGATAAATGGAAAGAGGATGGTGTCTTGTATATTTTAAATGGAAGAACCAAACAAAAAATGCCACACTACATTCAATTCTATGATAATTTTATAAAAAATAAAAAACGCTTACGTGTTAAAAATGCAGTAAAAAAAATGACGATCCCACATCTAATAGTTCATGGAGATAAGGATTTATCTGTACCTTTTGTGCATGCACAAAACCTCCACAATTGGAATCTGTCTAGTAAACTCATTGTTGTTCCAGAATCTAATCATGTCTTTGGGGCATCTCAACCATGGACAAAAACAAAGCTTCCGATAGATTTTAGGTTTGTTGTAGAAAAAACAATTGCATTTATTACCAACCCTTAATTGTTAATAAAACCGAATAACTCTTCAGGTGTTTTTCTATCACTTTTTAGTATTTTTATTTTTCTAATTTTTAGGTAAGAAACCCGCAACTATGTACTTGATTTTTGATACGGAAACCACTGGGTTACCAAAGAGCTGGAATGCTCCTATTACCGATACTGACAATTGGCCAAGATGCATACAAATAGCATGGCAGCTGCATGACAATATGGGGAATGTGCTAGAACACAATAATTTCCTGCTTCAACCCGATGGATTTAACATACCATATGATGCAGAACAAATACACGGTATTTCTACTGATTTAGCTCAAGAACAAGGAATTCCTTTAAAAGAATGCTTAGTCTCATTTAACGAAGTTCTAGAAAAAACTACATTTATTGTTGGTCAAAATGTAAATTTTGACTTAAATATTATGGGTTGTGAATTTCACCGTTTGGGGATTTCTAACAGCCTAAACAAACTCCCTGTTCTAGACACTTGTACAGAACATACTGCACAATTATGTAAAATTCCTGGTGGACGCGGGGGAAAGTTTAAACTCCCTACCCTAACTGAACTCCATAACCATTTATTTGGTGTAAATTTTGGAGAAGCTCACAATGCCACAGCAGATGTTGAGGCTACAACCAGATGTTTCTTAGAATTAATTCGTTTAAGGGAATTTTCAAAAGAAAAATTAGATGTTGACGAAAATTATTTTAAAAACTTTTCAGAGGCTAATCCAAAACCCATTCAGGTACTAGGCTTAAAACACATTAACCTTAAGAAAGAAAGTGAAAAAATTAGAAAACGTTTAGCTGCTCTAAAAGAAAACGAAACAACATCTAATACATCAGCTGGACTATCTCAATTAGAAAATATTCAATTTGCCCACCTTCATAATCATACTCAGTTTTCAGTTTTACAATCTACCATTCAAATTGGAAATATTGTAAAAGCTGCAGCAAAAGATAATATGTCTGCAATTGCATTAACCGATACTGGAAACATGATGGCTTCTTTTCATTTTGTGAGTGCCATTTTAAAACATAACAAACAAGCATTTGCTAAAAATGAGATCTCAGAAGAAAATGGAGAAACTCCAACTGAAACAATTTTAAAACCAATTCTTGGATGTGAATTTAATGTTTGTGAAGATCATTTAGATAAAAAAAGAAAAGATAATGGATATCAGATTGTCTTACTAGCTAAAACTAAAAAAGGATATCATAATCTTGCAAAAATGTCTTCTATTGCTTTCATCAATGGATTTTACTATGTTCCCCGAATTGATCGTAAAATTATTGAGCAATACAAAGAAGATGTTATCGTATTAACAGGTAATACCTATGGAGAAGTACCAAATAAAATATTAAATGTAGGAGAAAAACAGGCTGAAGATGCACTCATCTGGTGGAAACAACAATTTGGTAACGATTTGTATATCGAATTGATGCGACACAATCAAGAGGATGAGCGTATTGTAAATGAAACACTTCTAAAGTTTGCTAAAACTCATGAGGTTAAAGTTGTTGCAACCAATAATATATTTTATTTAAACAAAGAAGATGCAAATGCACACGATATTTTATTGTGTGTAAAAGAAGGAGAAAAACAAGCTACTCCTAAAGGAAAAGGAAGAGGATATCGTTATGGGTTACCTAATGACGAATATTATTTTAAGTCTAGTAATGAAATGAAAGAATTGTTTGCAGACATTCCTGAGGCAATAGCTAACATTCAGGAAATTGTAGACAAGATTGAAGTTTTCTCGCTAGCTAGAGATGTTCTTTTACCAGCATTTGATATTCCAGCTGAATTTCAGTCAAAAGAAGACCAAGAAGATGGTGGGAAAAGAGGAGAAAATAATTATCTGAAACACATCACTTTTATTGGAGCAAAAAAACGCTATGGAGAGATTACAGAAGCTATTAAAGAACGTTTAGATTTTGAATTAGAAGTAATTGAAAACACTGGATATCCAGGGTATTTTTTAATTGTAGAGGACTTTATTAGAGAAGCCAGGAAAATGGATGTTTCTGTGGGCCCAGGTAGAGGATCAGCTGCTGGTTCTGTAGTAGCCTACTGTCTTTGGATTACCAATATAGATCCCATTAAATATGACTTACTTTTTGAGCGTTTCTTAAATCCAGAGCGGGTATCCATGCCTGATATTGATATTGATTTTGATGATGAAGGAAGAGGAAGGGTAATGAACTATGTAATTAATAAATATGGTGCTAATCAGGTTGCTCAAATCATCACCTATGGAACCATGGCTGCAAAATCCTCCATACGTGATACGGCAAGAGTACTTGATTTACCACTATTTGAGGCAGATAGAATTGCTAAATTAATCCCAAACGTTAAACTGAAAAATATTTTTGGAACAGATGAAAAAAGCAAAGGAAAAATTGCTGCATTACGTTCTGAAGAAAAAGACATGGTTAATGAATTAAAAGCCATTTCGGAGGGTGATGGAATAGAATCTGAAACCATTAACAAAGCTACTATCCTTGAGGGCTCTGTTAGAAATACAGGAATCCATGCCTGTGGGGTTATTATCACACCTTCAGACATTACCAATTTTGTCCCAGTAGCTTTAGCAAAAGATTCAGACATGTATGTTACTCAGTTTGATAATTCTGTTGTTGAAAGCGCAGGCTTATTAAAAATGGATTTTTTAGGATTAAAGACATTAACCCTTATAAAAGATACTGTAAAAATTGTAAAAGCCAGACATGGTGTTCTGCTAGATCCAGAAAATTTTCCGCTAGATGATGAAAAAACCTATGAATTATTTCAGCGAGGTGAAACCATTGGAATATTCCAGTATGAATCACCGGGTATGCAAAAGCACATGCGTTCTCTCAAACCTACTGTTTTTGGAGATTTAATTGCGATGAATGCCCTATACAGACCAGGACCAATGGAATATATTCCCTCCTTTATTAACAGGAAGCATGGTAAAGAAGATATTCAATATGACCTCCCTGCAATGGAAGAGTATTTAGCTGAAACCTACGGAATTACGGTATATCAAGAACAGGTAATGTTACTCTCTCAAAAACTTGCCAACTTCACAAAAGGTGAGGCCGATGTTTTAAGAAAAGCAATGGGAAAGAAACAAGCTGCTGTCTTGGCAAAAATGAAACCTAAATTTATCGACCAAGCGAGAGAGAATGGACATGAATCTGAAAAACTAGAAAAAATTTGGAAAGATTGGGAGGCTTTTGCATCTTATGCTTTCAACAAATCTCACTCTACTTGCTATGCATGGATAGCCTATCAAACAGCCTATCTAAAAGCCCATTACCCAGCAGAATATATGGCATCTGTTCTGTCTAACAATATGAATGATATCAAATCTGTTTCATTCTTCATGGAAGAATGTAAATCTATGGGTTTAGAAGTTTTAGGTCCAGACATTAATGAATCCTATCTAAAATTTTCTGTAAATAAACAAGGTGCAGTTCGTTTTGGTATGGGTGCTATTAAAGGTGTTGGTAGTTCAGCTGTAAAAGCTATTATTAAAGAAAGAAAAGAAAATGGACATTTTACATCAATTTTTGATGTGACTAAAAGAATAGATTTACGAGCAGCCAATAAAAAAGCTTTTGATGGCTTAATATTAGCTGGAGGTTTTGATTCTTTTTCGAGTGCACATAGAGCACAATATTTTGCTGAAGATGAGAAAGGACAAACCTTTATTGAGAAAGCAATTCGGTATGGAAGTAAATATCAAGAAAACTTAAATTCGGCTCAAGTATCTTTATTTGGAGAAGCTTCAGACATACAATTTCCTGAACCAGATATTCCAGACTGCGAGGCCTGGGGGAACATGGAAGAACTTGCTAAAGAGAAAGAAGTTGTAGGAATATATATCTCTGCCCACCCATTAGATGATTTTACCAACGAATTAAAATTTTGCAATGCAAGTGTTGGTCATTTTAAAAATGATTTACAAAAATATGTAGGCTCTAATTTAGTGTTTGCAGGTATTATAACCGAAGTTCAACACAAAGTCTCAAAGGCTGGAAAAGGATGGGCTTCTTTCTTTATAGAGGATTATTTAGATAGTTTTGAGTTCAGAATTTTTGGAGAAGATTACTTAAAATTTAAACATTTTTTAGTTTCTAATTCTTTCTTATTTGTAAGAACTACAATTCAAAAAGGATGGACAAATAAAGAAGGTGTTGAGGGGGAAGCTAGACTTAAATTCACTGAATTTAAATTGTTACATGATGTAATGGATGATTTATGTAAAAAAGTAACCATTAAAATCCCCATAGAGGACATTCACGAAAAATCAATACAGAGTTTTAATACCTTATTTAATGAACACAAAGGAAAACAATCACTAAAGTTTGTAATTTATGACGTACAGGAAGAAATAGAATTAGAGGTTCCTAGTAGAAATACTAAAATTAAAATTAGTAGTGAACTTTTAAAAACACTTGAGGATCAGCATATTAATTTCAAATTAAACTAAGATGTTAGTTTAGTAAAAAGTGTTTCTAAGCTTTGATTCTTAGAATTTAATTCTAAAATCTTTAATCCATTTTCTTGTGCAAAATCAAAAATCACACCTCTCATATCTTCAGATGAATTAAAGGTTATATACCAAGTATTATCAAAATTATTTTTATAAGATATGATATTTGGTAACCTCTGAATGAACTGTTCTTCAATCTTGTAATCAAAAGTAACTTCTATAATTTGTTCATTACTATCTTTTAACTCCTCGATAGATGTATCTACAAGTAACTCTCCTTTTTTTATAATAATAACGCGATCACATACTGCTTCTACTTCTTGCATGATGTGGGTGGAAAATAAAATTGTTTTTTCTTTGCCCAGTTTTTTAAGTAAAGTTCTTATTTCCTGTAACTGGTTTGGATCTAATCCTGTAGTAGGTTCATCTAAAATTAATACATCTGGATTGTGAATTAAAGCTGCTGCTAATCCAACCCTTTGTTGGTATCCTTTTGAAAGTTGACTGATTTTTTTGTGTACCTCCGGGATTAAACCTACATCTTCTACAACAGTGGCAATAGTTTCTTTTGAAACCTTAAAAATTGAGGCCTGAAATTGCAAATATTCTCTCACATACATCTCCTGATACAAAGGATTCTGTTCTGGAAGATACCCGATTTTAGCCTTAGCGGCTATTGGATTTTTTACTACATCAATACCAGATACAAAAACAGTTCCTTTAGTGGGTGAAATGTAGCCTGTCAGAATCTTCATCATGGTGGATTTTCCCGCACCATTTGGACCTAAAAATCCAATAATTTCTCCTTTTTTAGCTGAGAAACTAATTTCATTTAACGCCAACTGGGTTTCATAAGATTTTGAAACAGATAACACTTCTATAGACATAGAACAAAAGTAATTTATTTAATTTAATAACATTAACTCTTTAACAATAGTTCAAAAAAAAAGGTTGTCTCTTCAGACAACCCTTTAGCGCTTATAAAATTTTATTCAATCACTAATTTTTTTGTGGTTTGTTTGTTTCCGTTTTTAATTTTCAATAAATACACTCCTTTCGCTGTATTTTCAAATGAAATACTTTCAGAAAATCTTGTAGCTACATTTGTAAATAACAATTTTCTCACCAATCTTCCTGTTATATCAAATAACTGAAGCTCAATACGATCTGATGATGTTGTGTCAAATTGCAAATTGAAATTACCGTTGGAAGGATTAGGATATAAATTAAAACCTTCAAAAGCGTCATCTTCTAATGAAGCGGTCTCATCTATTACCTCTATAGTGTAGTCCTCTACCTCGGCATCTTGACCGGTCATACAAGAAGTTGGATCTGAATTGTATTTAGTAGATACTCTCATCCTTGTTACCCCTAATAAAGCATCAGAAGGGATTGTCACAGATAAGGGACTTAATGTTGTTGCAATATCTGGTTGATTGTTTGCAGTTCCCAAGTCATATTCTTCATTCTCATCATCAAAATCACAATCTTGATTCCAATCAATCCAAACCAAAGTGTGAACAGTATAGTTACCATCTGTATTTACTTGAACAGTTAAATCATGAACCTCATCAGGTTTTACACTGGTACTAATATCTGTATAATCACTGTAAGCTCCTGGCTTATCTGAGGGATTATCAATAGTATTGAAAACAACTCTTGTTGTACTGGTAACATAAGCAGTATTTCCAGTAGATTCACAAACAGAACAATTTTGTGTAATAAAAGAGTTTACCGAAGAAAAGTTTCCATCGCCACAACTATTTTTAGCTTTCACTCTCCAATAATATGTAGTAGATTGATTTAAATTTACTCCAGTGTATGAATTTGTTGCACTATTTTCACTAGCTACAATTGAACTAAAGTCAGAATCTGTAGCAATTTCAATATCATAAGAACTTGCATTTGAAATTACATCCCATGAAAAGGTAGGAGATAAATCTACTCCACTAGCACTATCACTTGGAGATGCTAATGAAGGGATTTCAGTTAAATTTAAAAATACTGAAAAATTTGCATCAGCATTCTTAACAATAGTTCCTGATGTACCTATAATTTGAAAGTTGTAGGTATCTACATCTAAAGAACCAATATTACTTAGAGTTAATGACACGTTTGATCCGTCTTGATTTGCGGTATTTGAACTGAAAGACGCATTTACACTAGTTGGCAGTCCACTAGTAGAGAAAATTGTAGTCCCTGTAAAACCAAGAAATGTATTGTAGACGAAGTCATAAGTTACATTGTCAGGAGCGCATACATCAACAGAAGGTTCAGCTATTGAGATTGAAAATTCTGATTCTTGTAATGTTAAATTTGTTGAATTTACTGCGTAAAAAATATTATCATTCCCTTCTACCATAATCCTCAGTTCGTTAGAATCTCCATCAGCTGGAGGAACCGAGAAAGTATGACTCCCATCATTTGCTACATTACTTGCAGCTAAAAAAGGGAATGTTAATCCTCCATCAGTTGAAATATAAATATTAACTGTGGGAGTATTTACAGTACCTGCATCAGTTCCTGATACATCCCATGTTACCGTTTGGCTTTCACCTACATTCCATGTTTCATTTGTAGTTTGAGAAGTTACTGAAAAAGGTCCAGAACTTCCATCTACTGTTACGGTCATGAAATCAAAATCTGATTGTGGAAATTGCCCTGTGCCGTTAGCCTCGGATCTATCCCGAACAGTTAGAGCAAAATTTAAAGATCTCCCTACTGTTGACACCGTTTCCCATGAACTGTTATCAACTGTTTCTACAGGATTTGTTTCTGTTAATTGCCCAGACAAAACTCGAGACCTTATGGGCATATATCTTGTTGGATTTGTACTAGGTGGTCTTGATCTCCATACTGCACCTGATGTTTTTGTAGGTCCAAAAGAACTACTAGTAGTTGTTCCTGAATCTACTTGTTCCCAAGTATATGTTAAAACATCTCCTTCATCTGAATCGGTAGCTGAACCTACTAATTTAAAAGCAGTTCCTTGAGGAATAGTGTAATTATCTCCAGCATTAGCTAGTGGTGGATTGTTTGAAATAATTGTGGAAGTCCAACACGTTCTATTGTCTAAATTATTCAAAACTTGATTGATAGTTCCATAATGAAAATAGGGGTCACTATGGTCCTGAACATCATTTGAGCCAGTAATACCTGCATAACCCATAATAGTTGTTCCACTTCCTGGTTCATAATTCACGCCAGTACCTTCACTACTTTGAGAAAAAGTATGATTACCTCCCATTTGATGACCAATTTCATGTGGAACATAATCTATATCAAAAAAATCATCCATATTTGGACCACCATCATTATCTGTAAATGAGTGAGATGAAAACCCGCTTCCTTTTTGTCCGTCTACACATACGCATCCAATACAGCCAGCGTTTCCATTATTTCCACCATAATTAAATAAATGTCCAATATCATAATTTGATTCGCCAATTTCAGAGGTTAACGTTGACTGTAGTTGACTGTTATAACTCCCTGTATAAGGATCTGAAGACGCTGAGGGATAAATAATTTCTATTCCGGACACGAGTTGGAATGTAACAGCCATATCAACCTCAAAAACTTCATTTGATCTATTTAATGTAGATACTAAAGCCGCTAATGCATCTGCTTGAGCGTCTCCATTTGTATCATCTCCATCATCCCAAAAATTTGTATACTCACCTGTTGTTGAAATTGCTATTCTTAGTGTTCGTAAAATTTGATCGTTAGCGTCTCTCGAAGACGAGTTTATTTCCTTAATAGGAACAAGTTCATTCTCTGTTAAACATTCAAAATCTTTTTTTGTAGTTATTCTAACCCCCCTGTGATAAGTGATGTATTCTGTTGCATTTCCTTTTTCTGAGGGAACAGTAAAAAGTGTTGGTTTGTTTAAATAAGAGGTCATTGTTTTTACTCCCTGTGGAGTTACACTAAAACGAATTCTAGCTCCAGGATTGTCTAAACTAAAGCCTATATATGTTTTAATATTTGGATGTTTAACTGCTATAGCTGGAGCCAAGACTGAAGTTTCAAAAATATTAAAACGCTCCATATTTCCTTTTGCATCAGGAAAGTTAACTACTACTGAAAATTTTGAAGTAGGATCTGTTCTTAATGGAGCATCTACCAACTTAGATTTTAATGTATTGTAATCTAAAGAGAATATTTGATATTTATCTTTGTGTAAGTTTTTTACATAAGATTTAGCCTCAGAAGGATTTAATTTTATTTTTCTCCAAAGATTAGTTTGTGAATAGCACACAAAGCAAATCATGGATAAAAATAAAGTTAACGTTATTTTTTTCATATAATTAATATTTTAAAATCGAGGGAAGATCGTTTCAAAGATAATTAAATAATTATCTTTACAAGCAATGAAAATTAATAAAAAAATACTCTTAAAAGACCTTGGACTAAAGGATTACAAAGATATCTGGGAATATCAAACTTCCTTATTAAACCGTATCATCGATATTAAAAGACAAAACAGAAAAAACAGCACCAAAAATCCTACAAAAAATTATTTTCTTTTTGTTGAGCATCCTAATGTATATACTTTAGGTAAAAGTGGTAACCTTAGCAATCTATTGATTAACGAACAACAATTAAAAGAAAAAGAGGCTACCTACTACAAAATAAATCGAGGTGGAGATATTACCTATCATGGGCCTGGTCAAATCGTAGGATATCCAATCTTAGATCTTGAAAATTTTTTTACAGATATACATAAATACCTGAGGCTTCTTGAAGAAGTAATTATTAAAACGCTTGCCGAGTATGGAGTTAAAGGAGAAAGAAGTGATGGAGAAACTGGAGTTTGGATTGATACAGGAACGCCATTTGCAAGAAAAATTTGTGCTATGGGAATTAGAAGTAGTCGCTGGGTAACTATGCATGGCTTTGCCCTAAATGTTAATACTAATCTTGGATATTTTGACCACATTATACCCTGTGGCATTAGAGGAAAAGCAGTCACTTCTTTAGAAGTTGAGCTTGGAAGAAAAATTGAATTAAGTGAAGTAAAGGAAAAAATACTTATTCATTTTAAAGCACTCTTTGAGGTTGAAAAATTTGAGTTAAATCTCTAATTTTAATTGAGAGGGCAACAGTTTAAATGTTTTCCTGTGATACTTTGTAATTCCGTGTTCTTGTATTGCTTTTCTATGCTCCTTTGTAGGGTATCCCTTATTTTTCTTCCAATTGTAAACTGGAAATTCTTTATGAATTTTTTCCATAAAATCATCTCGATATGTTTTTGCTAATATTGATGCTGCTGCAATACTCATAAATTTAGCATCACCTTTAACAATGGTTTTGAAAGGAATATCCTTATAGGATTTAAATTTATTTCCATCTACAATAATATATTCTGGAGGTATTGACATGAGTGAAATAGAACGCTGCATCCCAGTTATTGATGCCTGTAAAACATTTAATTGATCAACTTCCTTTTCATCTATGAAAGAAACACCAAATGCTAAAGCATCTTTTTCTATAATAGGTCTAAGTATTTTTCTTTTAGCTTCTGAAAGCTGTTTAGAATCATTTAGTAAATCATTATGATAATTGAATGGCAATATTACAGCTGCAGCAACAACAGGTCCAGAAAGACAGCCTCTCCCTGCCTCATCAGTTCCCGCCTCAAACTCATATCCACTATAATTATTTTTTAACATACCGCAAATTAACATTTTTTGAAGAGAATTATTTGAATTCTTCTCCTTTAAAAGTTTACTTTTGTTTTCACAATCTTCTCTAATGAAAAGAATCATTTACTTCATTTTTTTAATGTGTTTCTCAACCACTTTTGTGTATGGTCAAAAAAACAGACCCTTCAACAAACAAAAAAAAATGAAGGGGATGAGTAATTTTACATTTAATGACAGTATTGTTCAAGACAATAGTGGAACTAAGAAGATTAATTTAAGTGCAGCAACAAAGTATACAGATTACAAAATTTTTTCGTTCCTAAAAGATACCTCTTACGTAGACACTACTCTTAATATAAAAAAACATTACAAGTTTAATTTTTTAAGAAAAGATAACTTTGGCTTGTTACCTTTTCACAACATTGGTCAAACTTTTAACCGACTTACTTATGATTTTGATAAAATTAATAGAGTTCCTGATATCGGTTTTACAGCCAAACAGTTTTCTTTTAATACTATAAGAGATATTAATTATTATGAAGTTCCTACCCCTACTTCAGAGATTATGTTTTTAACTACACTAGAACAAGGAAGGTTTTTGGATTCTTTTTTTACCTTAAATTTTTCTAGAAGACTCAATGTATCAATTGCATATACAGGCTTGCGTTCTCTAGGTAAATTCAGATCGGCTTTAGTGAGTCAAGGTAACTTTAGAACTACGTTTCATTATGAGACTAAAAATAATCAATATCATGTTAGAGGACATATAGCAACCCAGGATATTTTAAACGAGGAAAGTGGTGGTCTCACTCCAGAATCTTTACTAGCTTTTATAGATAATGACCCTAATTTTTCAGACAGAGCAAGACTTGATGTTAATTTGGAAGATACAGAAAATTCCCTCAAAGCTTCTCGAGTATATCTAGAACAAGATTATCAACTTCTATCCTCTAAAGATTCAGCCAATCAAAAAGACTTCACCAATTTAAAAGTTGGTCATGTACTTGTAAGTAATAAAAAAGCCTATGAATTTAGTCAAAACTCACCTAGTAATTTTATAGGAACCACAAATTTTTCTGGGAATATTAAGGATGATGTTAACTACACATTTTTAAAAAATCAGTTTTTTTTAGAATTTAATTCAAAATATGTTTTGGGAACATTCAAAGCAAAGTCAAGTATTATGAGTTATTCTTATGGGTACGACAAAATTATTAATCAAACTAGTGATATTAACACCAGAAAGTTAAAAGGAAGTGCAATCTCTTTTGGGGCAGACTGGAAGGCTAAAGTGAGTAAATTTCAATTAGATGCTACTGGAGAAATCACTCCAGGATCAGCGCGACTAGCAGGAACAAATCTTCAAGGTAATTTATCGTATAAAAAAGATAGTTTATTTGACATAAAAGCTAGTGTTTTATTAAATTCTAAATCGCCGAATTTTAATTACCTTCTTCATCAAAGTATTTATGATGCCTACAACTGGAAGAATGATTTTGAAAATATAAGAACTCAAAATCTAGGATTTCAGATAGATTCTAGATGGTTAAATGCAGTTGTAAATTTAACCAATATTGAAAACTACACTTATTTTGGTGAAGACAATAAACCTCAACAATACTCAGAAAACGTTACGTATTTAAAAGTAAAGGCATCAAGAGAATTTACCTACAAAAAATTTGCACTAGAGAATACTGTTATGTACCAAAATGTGAGTGGAGGGTCCGCTGTTTTTAGAGTTCCTGAACTTATTGCAAGAAATACACTATACTATTCAGACTATTGGTTTAAAGGAAAACCTATGCAGGTTCAAATTGGTGCTACGTTAAACTATTTTAGTGCTTACAAAGCTAACGCCTATAATCCTTTATTATCGGAATTTACGCTTCAAAATACTGAAGAAATTGGATTTCCTTCAGTAGATATCTTTTTTAATGCACAAATTAGAAGAACTCGAATTTTTTTTAGAGTAGACAACGCACTTTCTGATTTTGGGACTAGAAATTATTTCTCTGCTCCAAATTATCCTTACAGAGATTTCACCATAAGATTTGGACTGGTTTGGAATTGGTTTATTTAACTATTATTTAGCTGCTAACTGTCTAATTTTAATTCTGAATGCAGCAAACAACAACGTAGTAAATGGTGATAACCAATTAAATATTGCATAGATAAAATACTCTCCAACGCTTACTCCTAGTACACCAGAATGATAAGCCCCGCAGGTATTCCAAGGAATTAATACTGAAGTAACTGTTCCTGAATCTTCTAGAGTTCTACTTAAGTTTTCAGGAGCCAAACCTTTTTCTTTAAAAGCTTTAGAATACATTTTACCTGGCACAACTATAGCCAAATATTGATCTGAAGCGGTAAAATTTAATCCAATACATGTAAATACTGTGCTGGCAAACAACCCAAAAACAGAATCAAAAAGTTGTAACATAAAGCTACTAATCTTAGCTAAGGCTCCAATGGCATCCATAATTCCTCCAAAAACCATAGCACATAAAATAAGCCATATCGTTCCCATCATTTTTGCCATACCTCCAGCCGTAAACAACTTTGCTAAAATTTCGTTATCTGTTGCTATAGCAGTATCAACTGTTATTGCAGTCATCAATCCTTTGTAGGCTGAGTTAAATGTTAATTCAGTTGCACCTGCAATATTCATAATAATTTGTGGCTGAAAAAATAAGGCAAAAATTGCCGCTAAAAGCGTTCCTGCTAGTAAAGCTATTAAGGGAGGTGTTTTTTTTATGATAAGAGCAATTACCATTACTGGCACTAAAAATAACCAAGGATTAATATTAAAAGCCTTATCAATATCTGCCAGCATCGCTGAAGTATCTGCATCACCATTAACAGAAAGTGTGAGTCCTATGACGATAAAAATAATAAGAGTGACTATAAATGTAGGAACTGTTGTGTAAGACATATACTTTATATGTGTGAATAAATCTGTTCCTGCCATTGCTGGGGCTAAGTTCGTTGTATCTGACATTGGTGACATTTTATCTCCAAAATAAGCACCAGATAAAACAGCTCCTGCTGTCATTCCTAAAGAAATATCTAAAGCTCCTGCAATTCCAATTAACGCAATTCCTACGGTTGCTGACGTAGTCCAGGAACTACCGGTAGCAACAGAAATAACCGCACAAATAATTAAACACGCGGGTAAGAATATTGTGGGATTAAGAATCTGTAATCCATAATAGATCATTGTTGGTATAATTCCACTGACTAACCAGGTACCTGCTAATGCTCCTACCATTAATAAAATAAATATAGCACTAGAGGTAGACTTGACATTCTCTGCAACCTCATCCATCATCCTTGAAAAGGAAACCTTATTTCTAAAACCTATTATTGCAGCAAAAGCTCCACCTATTAATAGTATAAACTGATTTGAACCACTTAATGAATCATCTCCAAAAATAAAAACATTATAGGCTAACAGCCCTACTAAAATGATGATAGGAATACTAGCCTCAAAAATTGAAAGCTCACTATTCTCCATGATTTTTTGGTCTTGTATTTTTATCTCTGAAAGATTTTCTTGGTCTTGCATATTTTCAATTTTTGTTTTGTAATGTTACGATTTTAGAAGAAGCTATGCAAGTGAAATGAGTTGGTTACATTTGCACCCATGGATTCAATTACTCAAATTGTTTTGGGAGCTGCTTGTGGCGAAATAGCTTTAGGAAAAAAAATAGGAAATAAAGCCATTCTCTTCGGTGCTATTGGAGGTACAATTCCGGATCTTGATGTACTTATTGGGAGTCTGTATTATTCTAATGAAATAGACAGTTTGGCATTTCATAGAGGGTTTATGCATTCTATTATATTTGCAATTTTAGGAGCCTTTATCTTTGGATTTATAAGTTCAAAAGCATACGATTACAGGACCATAAGAAAAGGAACTACGAATTTAAAAGATTGGATCTGGTTGTTCTTTTTATCTATTTTTACCCACCCAATTCTGGATAGTTTCACTCCTTATGGAACACAATTATTTTTACCCTTTTCAGATTATAGAGTTGCTTTTAACAACATTGCTGTTGCAGATCCACTATACACCCTTCCCTTTCTACTATGTATGATTATTGCCATGTTTTTTAATCGGAAAAACCCTACACGAAGAAGATGGGCAAAAGCAGGCCTTTATCTCAGTTCTGTATATATGATCTTTACCATTGGAAATAAATTATATGTAAATCACATTTTTAAAAAGTCTTTTCAGAAAGCGAACATAAACTATTCAAAACTTAGCGCACAACCCACAATTTTAAACAATGTTTTATGGTATGCAGTGGCAGAAAATGACAAAAATTATACAGTCGCTTTTTATTCAATTTTTGATAACAACACTAAACCTACCAACTTTATAGATATTCCAAAAAATCATACTCTTGTAGACATAAATCACCCAGACATAAGAACATTACGATGGTTTAGTAATGAATTTTATACGTTAAGTTCTAAAAATAATAATCAAATTATTTATAAAGATTTACGCTACCCATTATTAGATCAAAAAGATTCAACATCTTCTCTATTTAGTTTTGAATTAATCAAGGAAGGAAAAAGATGGAACACTAAAAGCCTTTCAGAAGAAAGGTTTAAAGATAGTAATATGAAAGAATTATCTAAAGAATTATTCAATAGAGCCTTTAGAGATTTTTAGTTTTTGACAAAATGATTACTTGCTAAACCCCAACCTCTTTCATGCATTTTTTTATAGTTTGATACGTTCTTTCGATATTGTTATCTAACCCTATAGAAAAACGGATTAAACCCTCTGATAAACCCATTTCTATTTGTTCGTCCTCAGGAATCTCTGAAGAAGTAGAAGTTCCTGGAGCAGAAAATAATGTTTTATAAAAACCTAAACTTACTGCTAAATAACCAACATTATTTTGTTGCATAGCTTCCATAAGTGCATTGGCCTTTTCTAGAGAACCTGCATCTATTGTTAACATGCCTCCATAACCATACTCAGTATTCATCATAGAAGTAAATATTGGATGTGATGGATGCGATTTTAAACCAGGATATACTGTTTTTATACCATCAGCTTCAAACTTATTGGCTAAATAAGAAGCATTATAACTATGCTGCTTCATACGAATATGAAGCGTTCTTAAATTCTTTAAAATTGAAGAAGCACGAAGGCTGTCCATGGTAGATCCAAGAAGCATACAAGCACCATCTATAACACTTCTTAATTGATCTATAAATTCTTGACTTCCACAAACAACACCCCCTACTGCATCTGATGAACCATTAATAAATTTAGTTAGACTATGCACCACAACATCTGCTCCCAATTGAATTGGAGAAATGGATAATGGTGAAAATGTATTGTCTACTACTAAGGTTAACTTATGCTTTTTTGCTAAAACTGCTAATCCTTTAATATCTGCAACCTCTAACAAAGGATTACTCACAGATTCACAATATAAAACCTTGGTATTCTCAGTGATTGCTGCCTCCACGATTTCTAAATTTGTGATATCAACAAAAGAAGTTTGAATGGCTAACCTAGGTGTAAAGTTCTTTAAAAATGCATAGGTACCTCCGTAAATTGTTCTACTAGATACAATATGATCACCTGCGCCACATAATTGTAATAATACGGGGGTAATAGCTCCCATTCCTGATGCAGACACATTGGCTGTTTCTGTTCCTTCCATAGCAGCTAGTGCATCCCCTAAACATAAATTACTTGGTGTGGTATGACGAGAATATAAATGACAACCATCTGTATTTCCCTCAAAAGTATCAGCCATGGTTTTGGCTGCCATAAAAGTATATGTCGATGAATCTGAAATAGAGGGGTTTACTCCTCCAAACTCTCCAAAGTTTTGAAGATCTTGAATATTGTCTGCTGGATTGAAACTCATAATAGTAGTATTTTTATCAAATTTAAAAATAAATAGATATATAATCAACTAATAGACATAATATTAGTTTATTTTTAATTAAAATACATAAATTATAAACTATAAATCTTTATTTTTACATTTTAATTAAAAATTTTAGAAAATTTTTCGCTTTATAATTTTTAAAATAAAATCTAATAAAAAGACATACAAATGAAATTAGATCATATCGATAAAAAATTAATTAGTCTACTTCAAAATGACAGTAAACAAACTAGTAAACAGCTTTCTCTACAATTAAATTTATCGGTAACAGCTGTATATGAAAGAATAAAAAAATTAGAAAAAGAAGGTGTCATAAAAAAATATGTGGCTATAATAGATAAGGAAAAAATTAACAAATCATTTCTTATTTTTTGCCATATAAAACTATTGCAGCATTCTAAAGAGTTCTTGTCTAATTTTGAGAAAGAAATTTTAAAACTAGATGAAGTTTCTGAATGTTTTCACGTAAGTGGTGATTATGATTATATCATAAAAATTCATGTGTCTGATATGAAAGCCTATAGAGAGTTTATGGTTACTAAACTAACTACTATTAAACACATTGGAAGTACGCATAGTACTTTTAGTATAGCACAAGTTAAGAATACTACAGAAATTCAATTATAAAAAAAAAGCTCAAAACATTGTTTTGAGCTTTTTTTCTTACTTGTTTGAATGTGATCCGTCACAAAATCCTTGTGAATCTGATGTGTTTCCACATCCACATTTTGGTCTCTCAATTTTAAGATTTTTCATACTATATAAATTTAAATGGTTATTTTGAAATTACTACAAAAGACATCTCTACGAGATCGTCAATAAACTTGTCCTTCAACCCTTCTATCCATCTTTTAGAACCGTACTTTACATTAAAATCTGCACGGTCTATATTGAATAATTCACTTTTAAAGGTTGTTATGCCATCTGTTGTTGATACAGTGGCAGGTATTGTGATACTTTTTGTTACATCTTTGATAGTTAAGTTTCCTGTAACTGCCGTGTTACCTTCAACATCTAGCACCGATGTTATTACAAATTTAGAAGTTGGATACATTTCAACATCAAAAAAATCTGCTGCTTTTAAATGTTTTTCAATTTTTCCTGCACCATCACTTCCTTCCATGTCAAGGTTTTTTATGGTGCTCATGTCTATTACAAATTCACCTTCTTTTAAAACACCATTTTCAACAATCATACCTCCACTCGAAAAAGAAACTATTCCATCATGAGAACCCGTTGGTTTTGTTCCTTTCCATGTCATTATAGAAGTAGTTAAATCTACATTATTTACCATAATAGTTTCTTCAACCTTAACTTCTTCCTTAACAACAATTTTTTCTTTCTTTTCTCCTTTACAAGAAAAAAGTAAAGCAAGGGCAATAATCGATAATGATAGTATTTTTTTCATTAGTATATTAAATTAATTTGTTTTAAACAAAAATATACTAATATAGTTTCCATGGAAACTAAAAAAATGTTAAAATTTATTTTTTGTATCTAAAGTAATTGTTACTGGGCCATCATTATGAATCTCTAAAGACATATGAGCGCCAAACTCTCCTGTTTGAACTTTTTTACTCAGTTTAGATTCTAAAGTAGAGATAAACTTTTGATACAAAGGAAAAGCTAGAGTTGGCTTAGCTGATTTTATATAACTGGGTCTATTCCCTTTTTTAGTAGATGCATGCAGTGTAAATTGACTAACCACAATTACATCTCCATTTACTTTGAGTAGGGAATCATTCATGACCCCATTTTGATCATCAAAAATTCTAAGATTAATTATTTTATTTGAAAGCCAATCAATATCAACTTGTGTATCCTGGGCTTCAATACCAAGTAGAATTAAAACCCCTTGCTGAATAGAAGCTATAATTTTATTATCTACAGATACACTGGCTTTAGATACTCGCTGAATTACGACTTTCATTAAATTTTTATTTTTAAAGGTATATAAACAGCTATTCCCAGATATCAGTTCTATAATTTTCCTCCTCACCTTCTAAGATTTGAAGATAACTTTTATATCGAGACCAAGATATTTTTTCATCCTCTAAAGCATCTTTTACGGCACATTGGGGTTCGTTTACGTGAATACAATTATGAAACTTACAACCACTCTTCAAAGCAAAAAACTCAGTGAAATAATCTCCTAGCTCCTCCTTTTCTATGGCTACAACACCAAATCCTTTAATTCCTGGTGTATCAATAATTTTTGCATCAAAACTTAAATCAAACATTTCCGCAAAAGTAGTGGTATGCTGCCCTTGCTGATGTTGATCTGATATTTGTTTTGTTTTTAAATTTAAACCTGGCTCAATAGCATTTAATAAAGTTGTCTTTCCAACACCAGAATGACCAGAAAACATACTTGTCTTTTGTTTCATCAAATTTTTAATGACTTCAATATTGGTGTTTTCTTTTGCTGAAACCTCCACACAAGTATAGCCAATGGGCTCGTAAATATCTTTTAAATATGATATCTCTGATTGCTGTTCTAATTGATAGGTGTCAATTTTATTAAACACTAAAATTACTTCAATAGAATACGCTTGTGCAGTAACAAGAAAACGGTCTATAAATGTGGATAGCGTTGGTGGGTTATTTATGGTAATCAATAAAAATGCTAAATCTATATTTGAAGCAATTATTTGTGTTTGTTTAGATAAATTTACTGATTTACGAACTATGTAGTTTTTTCTTTCATGAATTAATTTAATAACCCCTACTTCTTCATCACCTTTAGTTTCAATATCAAATTCCACTTCATCACCTACGGCTATAGGGTTAGTACTTTTAATACCCTTTAACCTAAACTTTCCTTTTATTCTACAGCGATAAAACAAGCCACTTTCAGACTTAACAAAATACCAACTTCCAGTAGATTTATAAACAGTTCCTGTCATTTAGCAAAGTAAATCAATTCTTATTTAAAATTTTGTAGATTTAAAGTCAATTTTAAAACAAATTTAATTATGAAAAAGATTTATTTATTTATTGCGATGTTAAGCTTTGTGTTTGTTAGTGAAGCTCAATCTTATGAATACCAAGTTATTACCAGTGTAGAATCTATTATTCCTAGTGGTACAGGTAGGTCTAGATTGATTAGCACCAATGAAGCACGTAACTACCAAGACTTTACCTCTCAGAGAACAGATGGAAAAAATGTAAAAGATAAAAGAAATAAATCTGATCGCTCAGATATTAGAATTAAGAATTTTGAAGAAACTAAATTGCTAAATTTCTTCAATATAGCTGGAATTCGTTTTCAAAATATTGCAGCAAATGATGCAATAATAACCTCAAAAATTAATACCATGTCTTCAAGCGGGTGGGAATTGGCTTTTGTTTCTAGTGCAGTTGAAAGTGATGCAGGAAAAAATGACGGTAAAGGAATCTTTATTACACGATATATCTTTAAAAAGTTGAAAGAATAATAAAAATAAAAAAGCGGCTATATAGCCGCTTTTTTATTATCCATTCATTATTTTTTCTTGATGATTAATCGATTCTTGGTGAATGGCTTTAAACACTCTTAGAATAAATTCCTCGCTTAGCTTGTTCTGCTCTCCTTCAAGAATCATTTTCCCTAAAATCTCATTCCATCTCTTAGATTGGAGTACCGCAACATTCTTATCTTTTTTAAGCGCTCCAATGGTGTCAGCTATTTTCATACGTTTCCCTAAAATATCTATCAATTGATGATCAATCACATCAATCTGAGTTCTTAGTGTATTTAATGAATTTCTATATTCAGCCTCTGTATCGGTTTCTTTTCTAATTTTTAAATCTTCCATCATTTGAATAAGAGTATCTGGCGTTACTTGCTGGGCTGCATCACTCCACGCATTATCTGGATCTACATGGGTTTCAATCATTAAACCATTAAAGTTTAAATCTAAAGCTGTTTGTGACACTTCAAAAATCATATCTCTTTTTCCTGTAATATGAGATGGATCACATATTAGTGGTAAATCTGGAAAACGATTTTGTAATTCAATGGCAATTTGCCATTCTGGATTGTTACGGTATCTTGTTTTCTCGTAGGTAGAAAAACCTCTGTGGATTACTCCTAAGTTTTTAATATCAGCGGAATATAATCTTTCTATTCCTCCAAGCCAAAGAGCTAAATCTGGATTTACTGGATTCTTTACTAATACTATCTTATCTGTACCTTTTAAAGCATCTGCAATTTCTTGAACAATAAAAGGACTTACTGTAGATCTTGCACCAATCCATAATAAATCTATATCATGTTCCAAAGCTAACTTCACATGAGCAGCGTTAGCTACCTCTGTTGCAGTCTTCATTCCTGTTTCTGCTTTTACTTTTTGAAGCCACTTTAAACCTAAAGCTCCTACGCCTTCAAAATTCCCTGGACGTGTTCTTGGCTTCCAAATTCCAGCCCTAAAATAGTTTACATCAGAATCTTTTAGTTCGTGCGCGATCTTCAATACTTGATCTTCTGTTTCTGCACTACAAGGCCCTGCTACTACGAGTGGGTG
>CESI01066531.1_pt1 | contig 21757 bp, 17 predicted proteins | sample 356301 | NCBI WGS metagenome assembly CESI01 (sample SAMEA2621423, study PRJEB7988) | marine metagenome | biome: marine biome (ENVO:00000447); feature: deep chlorophyll maximum layer (ENVO:xxxxxxxx); material: "saline water (ENVO:00002010), including plankton (ENVO:xxxxxxxx)" | depth 40 m | reverse complement strand
ATTCTAATTTATCCAAATTTAACTTCTTTTAAAGATGATTTGTGTTTGATATCTAAATTAGAAGAAGTTTTTTGTACAATACAAAAATAACCTCGTAATTGAATTAATGCTGAATTAATCAAATTTTTATTTAAATATTTAGTTGCTTGTAGATGTCCGTTTTGAATAGCTTCTAAAATATCCTCTTTTGATAGATCACCAACTTCTACAGTAACCAATTTATCTAATAAATCACTATTATCATATAAATCTGTAGCATTTTTTTTCTTAATTGAATTATGATTTTTTATATCTACAGAATTCCCTATCATTGTAGCAGCTGCATCTGCCATAGCGGCATTTTTAGCTAGAACTGTTACTGAATCCGCAATTCCTAATGAGAAACTTCTTCCTTGCCAACCAGAGGTAGCAATTCCTCGTGATTTATCATTATATTTTATTTCAGTAAAAGCATTCTCCATTGAAGCAATACTACTTTTCATTTTTTGACCTTCACTTAAATAAAAAGACACGTCTCCACCATTGTTGACATATGCCTTTTCCAAATCGAAACCATTTATTAAAACTTCTAAAATAGAATCAGCAATAGAACCAGCTACTGCTGCCATTGGAGTAATAAAATCTGGATGAAATTCTTGTGTTGCTAATTGCATTCTTTGTGCAATTACATTCTTAAATTTTCTATCATATTGAACTTCTTTTTTTAATAATTCTAGTTCTTTAACTAGATTTTCTAATAGAGTTTCAAAATATTTTCTAACTTTTTTATAAGCTAAGTCTTGGTCTTTTCCTATTGCCTTTAAAACAATATCAATTGGTCCATGTTGAAGGAATAACCTTTTATCCTCTTCTCTAATATGCATTAATTTAAAATTACGTTATGATAAAAATAACTTGTTATCGCCATATTCCCCACCTTTTTTTATGACATCCTCTTGAGATCTTATGTTATCTGTATGACCCCCAATTAATTTATACTGATTTCTTTCTAAGGTAAATTCTAGAGGTGCAACAATAGCAGGTGTTGGAACATAACCAAATGAATTATTAGGCATATCCATTACATCTACCATTAAAGTGATACCACCACCTGGCCAAATATATGGGGTTGCGCCTCCGCAGGTTATATTAGTTTTTTTATTTTGAACTGATTTTGTAAGCTTTATAGGATTATTCGTAACACCAGATCGTAATGATCCTCCAGCTCCTCCAATAAACATAACAGTACAAAGAGCAGGCTCACAGTTTTCTTCTATGAGTTCAACTGATGATTTTAAGTTCTCAGGGAGCTCTTTTTTTTGTGGGATTAAATCTTTGTCTAATACATAATATGCAAACTGTTCCCCTGTTGTTGAAACCATTAATAAGGTTAGACCAGGAAAAGCTCCTTTTTTTTCATTCCAATCGTTTAAGATTGTTAATGGGTCCTCTATATCTGTTCCACCCCAACCTGTCCCTGGTTTTGCTACTTGAAAATATCGTCCCGGCGTAGATTTTCTGCCTTTAATTGAAATTCCTGTACTTTGCCAGTTTAAAACTTTCCCTGCCTGATGTTCAGAAACCACGCCAGTAATATGATCATCAACAACAACAACTTCATCTACAAGGTTAACCCATTGAGATGCAAACATTCCAATAGTAGCAGAACCACAGCCCACTCTCATTTTTGTTTCAGTAATATCGTTAATTATTGGAGCCTTACCTGCTTGAACTTCAATCTCTAAACCATCATCTATTGTGAGTTTTATAGACTGTTTGTTACATAGGTTCATTAATGCTTCACAAGTAACTCTTCCTTCTACTTTTGTGCTACCTGTTAAGTGATCAACTCCACCGAGAGACAGCATTTGCGAACCGTACTCACTTGTCATTACATGTCCGATAGATTCACCTTTATGTCTAACTATTGCTCTTTCAGAACCAATATGTCTGTCGGTATCAATCTTAATTTTTACTCCACAGTACGAAAAAATAGCCTCAGTAACTACAGTAACAAAATCTACGTCTTCTATTTTACGATTAAAAATAAAAGGAGCTGGTTTATAATCAGGGTAAGTTGTTCCAGAACCAATGGCTGTAATAAACCGTTTATCGTTACTTATATTTTCACCATCCCAATCTGCTGTTAAAAAAGGCTTTAATTCTTTTCCTTTTTCAATTTGACTATTCAAAATAATTAAAGGGTCTAACCTTATGATTTCACCATTTTGATTGCCATATCTGTCACAAGCTCCTGATTTGCCATCAGCAATAAAACACATGACTGGACAAGCATCACATCTAATCTTTTCTGGTGTCATTTTTCACCTCCTTTATGGCCTCTAATACTCTATGAGGTAAGGCTGGAAGTTTTCTAATTATAGCCCCTGTACAGTTTCGAAGTGCATTTAAAATTGCAGGAGCAGTTGGGATTAAAACATGTTCGCCAAGACCTTTCGCACCAAAGGGGCCTTCTGGATCTTCTTTTTCAATTAATATACTTTGTATTTCAGGCATGTCGCCAATAGTTGGTATAAGGTAATCATGCAGGTTTTCTGTTTTATCCGGAATATATTCTTCCATTAAAGCCAAGCCTAATCCTTGAGCTATACCACCTTCAATTTGTCCTTCTGCTAGAAGAGGGTTAATGACTTTTCCTAAATCATGCGCGGCAGTAATTTTAATTACCTTTATTATTCCAAGCTCAACATCTACTTCTATTTCTGCCATTTGAACACCGTAACCATAAACTGCGTAGGGTTTACCTTGTCCATTTTCATCAAGAGGAATAGTTGGAGGATCATATGACTCTATTGATGAAATTACATATTTATCTTTATCTTCAATCATGTTGCATAGCTTTAAGGTATGCCTTTTATTATTTTGCTCTATAACAATATTTTGATCTATAAAGTTAATATCAGCATTAGAGCCCATATTACTTAATCTCAAAATTTTATTCCGTAAACTCTTCCCAGCTAACTCAGCAGCTTTACCTGTAATATATGTTTGCCTTGAAGCTGAGGTTTTACCACAATCAGGTGTTAAAAATGTATCTGGTCCTATTATAGTAAAATCATCAACAGAAACCCCAAGAGCATCTGCACATATTTGCGTTATGACTGTATTAGAACCTTGACCAACATCGGTAGCTCCTTGGTGTAAAAAAAGTTTTCCTATTTTATTTATACCAATTTTGATGGTTGCGGGATTTGGCAATGCTGTATTACCACATCCATACCAACATGAGCCTAATCCAACTCCTTTTTTAATTAAATTAGACTTTTTATTAAATTCATTTGCAAGAATATTTGCTTGTTCCCATTGAACTGTTAAAGCATCTAAACATTCTAATATTCCAACACCTTCTAATTTTTGTCCACAAACAGTTTTTTCACCATCTCTAAGGGCATTTATTTTTCTAAACTTAAGCTGATCAATATTACAGATATCGGCTAATTGATCATATAAAGTTTCTTGAAGTGCTGCTGCTTGTGGCACTCCAAACCCTCTAAAAGCGCCTGATATAGGTCCGTTAGTATGTAAAGCTTTACCTAATGCTTTATAATTTGGAGTGAGGTAAGGACCACTAGCATGAATTGGAACTCTAGTTGCAACAGTTGGTCCCCAACTAGCATATGCTCCAGTATTAAAATCACCATCAAATATCATTCTTGATATTTTACCATTATTATCTGCAGATATTGTTGCGGTCATGTTTGCTGGATGTCTTTTTGTAGTTGATATCATCGATTCATTTCTACTATAAACTATTCTACAAGGTCTTTTTGTCTTTAAGGTCACCAATCCTAAGAGAGGTTGAATCGAAACATCTAATTTAGATCCAAATCCACCCCCGGCGGTTGCTGGAATTATTCTTACGTTATCCTGCTTTAATCCAAGAATTTTAGCAGTATCATCTCGATCCATTATTGGAGCTTGGGTGCAAGCCTGAATCACAAGCGTTTTTCCTTCTAACCAAGCGCTTCCTGATTCTGGTTCAATATAAGCATGCTCAACGTATGAAGTTTCTAAATTGCCTGATATAGTAAATTTAGTTTCTTTTGTATTTTCAGGATTTCCTGAAATAACTTTTCCAATAGTTAGTATATTCTTATCTCTACTAGAATGAATGTTTAAGGCATCTTTTTTCTTGGAGTGTTCAATTGAGAGACTTTCAATATTTTGTTCCCAAGTAATTGGGAAAGTACTTACATCAATATTGTTTATAGCATTATATTCGCCAGCTATAATCGCTATTGCTTCACCTTTAAATCGAGCTTCTTTTTCAGCAAGTGCCGGTTGATCAGCAAAATTTGGTATAACACCAAATTGATTTTTTCCTGGAATATCACTTGCAGTAAGAATTATCTCTATACCTTTAGTTTTATTTTTCCATTTTTTTAAATCACCAAAAGTAAACTTAGCACTATGAAACGGTGATCTTACTATTTTTAATAGCAATGAATTTTTTGGCCAATAATCTGCTCCAAAAATTTCAGTGCCTAGTACTTTTTTTAAGCCATCAATTCTTGGAATTCTTTTCCCAACATTTTTTTTATAAATAGGTTTTTTTTCATCTTCATTACATGAGTTAACATTCATGACTGCAGAAATAATTTTTTGGTAGCCAGTGCACCTGCAAAGAACTCCAGACAAAGCTTCTTCGACTTCTTTTTTATTTGGTTGAGGATTTTTTCTAATAAGTGATGAAGCCGACATTAATAGTCCTGGCGTACATATACCACATTGAGCAGCGCCATATTTCAAAAAAGATTTTTGAAGATCGCTAATTCCTTTATTATTTAAACCTTCAACAGTCTCTATTTTTGCTCCATTGACTTTAGCAACAGTTACTAAACAGGAGCAATATGGTTCACTATTAATTAAAACAGTACAAGAGCCACAATCGCCGGCATTACAGCCTATTTTGGTACCTTTTAATTCTAGGTTTTCTCGTAAAACTTTACTTAATCGATCTGATGGGTTTGAATTAAGTCTAATTTCTTTGCCGTTTACGGAAAAATGAAATTCTTCTTTACTTTTAAGCATGAAATTGTCTCATTTTAAAAATTTATTCCTACATTCAAGAAAAGCTTTTTTAACCAATACTTTTGCTGCTTCATTTCTATAAGTACCGGTTCCTCTGATATCATCGATGGGAGAAATGAAGTCATTATATTTAAATTGATATATTTCATTAATTAAATCTGAATTTATACTTTTACCTATTAATATTTTTTCTAATGTATTTAACCTTTTAGCTACTGCACTACAAGATCCAATAGTAATTGCAACATCAGTTATTATATTGTTTTCAACTTCTAATCGACAGGCAACCATTGCAATAGATATTACTAAATATTTTCTCGCGCCTAATTTTGTGAATGCTGAAACCCCTTTTTCTTTTTTTAAAGGAATTAATATAGATGTTAAAATTTCATTATCTTTTATTTCTGTATCTCTAGATCCATTTATAAAATTTTCTAATTTTAAAGTTCTTGCATGACCTGCAGACGATAGCTCAATCGATGCGTTCAATGATAACAGACAAGGAACACCATCTGCTGCTGGAGAAGCATTACAAAGGTTACCACCAATGGTTCCAGAGTTTTGAATTTGAACTGAACCTACTTGTTTACTGCATTGTTTTAACATTTCATAGCAAGGGGGAAGGTGAGCTCTTTCAAGATCTGACCAAGTTGTCATTGCTCCAATTTTTCGAAACTGATTTTCAATAACAATACCCTTAAGTGATTTTATGTCTGAAATATCAAGAATATCATCTCCTAAAAACTCCTTTTGAGTAGCTGGAAATAGATCAGTACATCCCGCCGCTATTTTAAGTTTTTGGCCATTCAATACAGTTACGGCTTCATTTAAATTATCTGGTCTGTAATACACTGAACCTCAACAAATTTATTTCATATTTATATAATATATGGTCTAACATTTTTTTAGAACATATATAAAGTATTTTTAAAAGTTATATAAAGTAAATATAATTTCTAATCTTCATTATCTCAGTGTTAATTAAATTGGTTTAAGTTTTATGAAAAATAATAAATTAAATTTGAAATATCATAATTTGATAGGAGTTGATGTAGGAGGTACTTTTACTGATTTAATCTATGTTGATAAAAATGATGGTTCAATAAAATTTTCCAAAGTTCCAACTTCAACTGATAATCAGGCTTTTGGGGTAATGAATGCTATTAACAAAGTGAACTTAAAATTAGATCAAGTTAAATTAATAGTACACGGAACTACGACTACGACAAATGCACTATTGGAAAGAAAACTATCTAAAACTGGACTTATTACAACTAAAGGTTTTAGGGATATAATTGAATTAGGTAGAAGAACACGGCCAAAGCCATATGGAATGAAAGGTACATTTGATCCCATTATTCCTAGAGATCTGAGATTTGAAATTTTAGAAAGAATTGATGCAAGAGGAAATATAATTCATCCAATCTCTGAAATAGACGTTATTTCAGCTACTAAAGAACTTTTAAGGTTAGGTTGTGAATCTATTGTAATCCATTTTTTACATTCATACGCTAATAATTCTCATGAAAATATAGCTTTTAAGATTATATCTGATATTTGGCCCAATAACTATATTACAATGGGACATTCTTTATTGTCTGAAAATAGAGAGTTTGAAAGAGGTGTTACTGCAGCAATAAACGGAAGTGTACAACCTATATTAGAAAAGTATTTAAAAAAGCTTGAAAAAGAATTGCTAGATAACGGCTATGAAGGTGAGCTTTTAGTGATGAATGGTAATGGAGGTACTATCTCTTCTAAAATGGTTGCTGATGAATCTGCAAAAACAGTAATGTCAGGGCCCGCTTCTGGTGTAATTGCAGCTGCATATACAGGAAAATATTCAGATGTAGAAAATATGATAACTTATGATATGGGTGGAACATCTACTGATGTAGCATTAATAATTAATAATGAACCATCAGTATCAAGTGATCTTGAAGTTGAATATGGAATGCCAGTTCATGTTCCAATGGTTGATGTAAGAACGGTAGGTGCAGGTGGAGGTTCAATAGCAAAATTAAACTCAGCAGGTTTGCTTGAAGTAGGGCCAGACAGCGCTGGGAGTCATCCTGGACCAATTTGTTATGGAAATGGAGGGGTTCTTCCTACCATTTCTGATGCAAATTTAATCTTAGGCAGATTAAATATTTCTAAAATTATTACTAAGACTAATGATGTTTCATTAAGTGAAATTAAAGATATATTTCATTCATCTTTAGGTGAAGGATTAGGGCTTGATGCAATTAAAACTGCAGATGCTGTTATTAAATTTGCTAACACAAAAATGGCTGGAGCTATAAGAATGGTTTCAATTTCACTAGGTGTTGATCCAAGAGATTTTGCTTTATTTGCATTTGGGGGTGCAGGACCACTTCATGCAAGCTCGTTAGCAAAAGAATTAGGAATTCCAAAAGTTTTAATACCAGCTCGACCAGGTATAACAAATGCACTAGGTTGTGTAGTCGCAGATTTAAGACAAGATTTTACTAGAACCATTAACACACCAATTGATAAAGTTGATATCAATAATATTCATAAAATTTTTCAAGATCAAGAAGTCAAAGGTATAAAGTTAATTAAAAATCAAGGTCTTGACCTTCAAAAAATAACAAGTAGTTATAGCCTTGATATGCAGTTTATTGGACAAACTCACATCTTGAGAGTCAATATTTCAAACGCAAAACCAGATATTGAGTTTTTACAGAACAAATTTGAAGAAATTTATTTAGATAGATTTAAAGTGGAGTTATCTGAAATAAAAGCAAATATTGTAAATATTAATACTACCGTTCAAGGGCATAGAGACCCATTAGATATATCCTTTTTAAATAATTCTAGTGAGAAAACTGATATTTTAGTTGACGCTTTATTAGATGAAAGAGAGGTTTTTTTTGAAGGTAAAATGTTAATTACCCCAATCTATTCTAGAGATAAAATGCCATTTAATTTTTCATTAAATGGTCCTGCAATAATAGAACAAATGGATACAACAACACTAATTGAGCCTAATGATTTCGCATATGGAGATGATTTTGGCAATATCTTTATTGAAGTTGGAATTAATAAATGAATATAGATAAAATAACCCTTTCTGTAATTCAAGCAGGTCTTCAACAAGTTTGTGATGAAATGGATTTAACCTTTTCTCGTGCTGCATTTTCTCCTGTTATTTCTGAAGCAAATGACAGATCAGACGGTATTTATGCTGCTGATAATGGAGATCTTATCGCCCAAGGCATTGGGGGGCTTCCTGTTTTTGTTGGTACTATGGAATATTCAACACGAGAGTTAATTAGATTGATCAAAGAGGGAAAGGTTAATGCTCCTAATGAAAATGACATATATATTGTAAACGATCCTTATTTAGGAGGAACTCATTTAATGGATGTAAGGTTTGTTAAACCTTATTTTCGTAATGGGAAAATTTTTTGTTGGTTATCAAATACTGGTCATTGGCCTGATATAGGAGGTAGTGTTCCTGGTGGTTTTTCAGCATCTGCGACTTCAGTAGAACAAGAAGGATTAAGGTTACCTCCTGTAAAACTTTTTAAGGCTGGTAAATTAGATAATGAAATATATTCTATAATTTGTTCAAACATTCGTGTTGCAGATCAACGCATAGGAGATATAAAGGCCCAAGAGGCGGCTCTATTAGTAGGCCAAGAGCGTTTAAACGTATTGTTAGATAAGTACGGTGATCATTTGGTGCAAGAAACTATTGCCCATTTAAGATTGGCGGCTTCCATACAAATGAAAGCTTGTATAAAAACAATTCCAGATGGTGTTTATACTTCTTCTGCTTGGGTTGATAGTGACGGTGTTGTTAATGAGCCATTAGAAATAAAATTATCCATAACAAAGAATAATGACGAATTAGAATTTGATTTTTCTGGTTCATCTTTACCTTGTAAAGGGCCAATGAATTCTGTTTTAGCTACTACTTTAAGCTCTGTTTATTTAGCAATGAGACATATTTTTCCAGAAGTGCCCATTAATGGAGGGGCATTTATACCTTTAAGGGTTATAAGGCCTGTTAATACGTTTCTAGATGCCCATTATCCAAGGCCAGTTTCAGGATGTGCAGCTGAAGTTTCTCAAAGAATAGCAGAAGCAGTTTTTATTGCTTTAGTTGATATTTTGCCAGAAAGAGTGACAGCTGCACCAGCAGGAACGAGTGGTAACTTTGGTTTAGGTGGTTTTGACGATAGAACAAGAAATGACTTTGTTATGTATCAATTATCTGGAGGAGGTTATGGTGGTAATTCCGATCATGATGGCTTGACAAATGGTTGCTCCACCATAGGTATTTCAAAAGCTCCTCCAGTAGAAATTATGGAACAGAAGTTTCCAGTACTTTATCACCATTATGCTATTCATGAAGGATCTGGTGGAGCAGGAATGCAAAGAGGTGGTTTTGGCTTAGATTATAAATTAGAAATTTTGTGTAAAAATGCTCAAGCTAGCTTTGTAATGGATCATGGAAGATACGGACCTCAAGGTGCTAAAGGTGGTCATAATGGAAATGTTAACGAAGTGAAAGTAGAAATAAACAAAAAAATTTATGTACCAGTTCATCTATCTAAAGAACAAGATATTCAATTAAAACAAGGTGATACTGTTCATGTAAAGACACCTGGTGGTGGAGGGTATGGTGATCCTTTTACAAGAAAAGATTATTTAGTTTTAAAAGATGTACAAGAACAAAAATATACTATTGACAATGCATCTAAGTTATTTGGTGTCTGTATAGATAAAAAATCGCTAAAAATTGATGATTTAAAAACAAAATCTTTGCGTAGTAATAAAAAATCAATATAAAATTTATACCAAGAATTATTTTAACAGTAATTATTATTTGAGGAGCGTAATTATGTTAGGTCTAATGCAAGATCATCCTTTGCTGATTTCCAGTATTTTTGAACATGCTGTAAATGGTTATGGTAATCAAGATATAGTATCAAATTCTATAGAAGGTGGAATACACAAATACAACTATTCACAATGGGGCCTAAGGACTAAAAAGCTAGCTAACTCTTTTAAGTCTCTTAATCTTAGTCAAGGTGATAAAGTTGGAACTTTAGCTTGGAACGGATACAGACATTTAGAAATTTATTACGCTGCTTCCTCTAGTGGATTGATCTGTCACACAATTAACCCTAGGCTTCATCCTGATCAAATTGCATATATTGTTAATCATGCAGAAGATAAAGTCTTATGTGTCGATTTAAATATTTTACCTCTAGTAGAAAAAGCAAGTGCACACTTTAAAACTGTTAAAACTTTAATTGTCATGACTGACAATTCTAACATGATCATTCCTCAAATTCATAAAGATATTAAAGTTGTGTGTTACGAAGATTTCATCAAAGAACAATCTACTGAATTTCAATGGCCAGAACTAGATGAAAAGACTGCATCTTCATTATGTTACACTTCTGGTACTACAGGTAATCCTAAAGGAGTGTTATATTCTCATCGTTCAACTGTGCTTCATGCTTATGGAATGAATTTAAAAGATGTAGTTCCATATGGTGTAAAAGATGTAGTGCTTCCAGTGGTGCCAATGTTTCATGTAAACGCTTGGGGGACACCATATGCTGCTCCAATGTGTGGTTCAAAGTTAGTTTTTCCAGGAATGAAATTAGATGGAGAAAGTATAACAGACCTTATGAATAATGAAAAAGTTACTGTCTCTCTTGGTGTGCCAACAATTTGGTTGGCCCTACTAAATTATTTACGTGAAAGTGGAAAAAAATTAGAAACAGTAAAAAGGTTAATTATAGGTGGATCATCTTGTCCTCGAATTTTGTTTGAAGGTTTTGAAGAAGAGTTTGGAGTAGAAGTTATTCACGCATGGGGTATGACAGAAATGAGTCCATTAGGTACAGTAAATATGCCTTCATTGGAAGATGCTCCTAAAAATAAAAAGGAATATTATGATAATAAAATGCCTCAAGGTAGAACTATATTTGGACATCAAATGAAATTAGTTGACGATGATGGAAAATCGTTACCTGAAGATGGAGAAACTCAAGGTAAATTATTGTCTAGAGGTTTTTGGGTTTTAAAAGAATATTATAAAGATGATAGTCAAAATGATAGATTTTTAGATGATGGATGGTTTGACACAGGTGATGTTGCTAAAATAGACCACAATGGATTTATGACTATAACTGATCGCACTAAAGATATCATTAAGTCGGGAGGAGAGTGGATCAGTTCAATTGATTTAGAAAATATATGTGTAGGTCATCCAGAGGTTGCCAATGCTGCTGTTATATCTGTTCCACATGAAAAGTGGGAAGAAAGACCTATCGTAATCGTTCAACCTATGGCAGGAAAATCTCCATCAAAAGATGAGATATTAAAAATGTATGAAGGTAAAATAGCTAAATGGATGATCCCAGATGATGTTATTTTTACTGATAACATTCCACTTGGAGCAACTGGTAAGATCTTAAAAAATAAATTAAGAGAAGAGTTTGGTGGTCATAAAATAAGCTAATACAATCCTATGTCATATGGCTTCTGGCAATTAATGATCCACCATCAACAGGAATAATTGCTCCCGTTATGTATGCACTGGCCTTTGAAGATAAAAATATAGTAGCTCCTGCCATATCTTCAGGTAACCCGATTCTATTCCTTGGAACGGATTGTTTTATTTGATCACCATGTTCTTTAAGAGTGCTTGCCATCATATTGCTCTGAAAAGGTCCTGGTGCAATAGCATTTACGTTAATATTTCTATCTGATAATCTATTTGCTAAAACTCTTGTTAATTGATGCAATGCTGCTTTTGAAGCAGGGTATGAGTAAGTTTCGGCTCTAGGTATACCAATTCCATCAATAGATCCAATATTGATTATTCTCGATGGGTCTGAATTAGTTCCGGATATTTCTAAAATATCAATTAATTTTTGACTTAAGAAAAATATAGATTTGACATTAGTATCCATTACTTTATCCCACCCATTTTCAGGAAAGTCGTCAAATGAAGCACCCCACGCTGCACCAGCATTATTAACTAGTATATTAAGATTTTTTTCTCTTTCTTTTATTTGAGCAACTAGTCTATCCATTTGTTTCATGTCCGTAAGATCAGCCGGAATTGATATACATTGACCAAATTTGATAATTCTTCTGATTTTTTATTACAGTCATCTGATTTTCTGGAGGAAATATAAGTTTTAACACCATTTTTTACGAAACCCTCTGCTATCATGGCTCCAATTCCTCTTGAACCTCCAGTAACAAGAGCAACTTTATTGTTAACATCAAATAGATTTTCCATTGTATTCCTTATAAAATTTAATTTTTTTAAAAATTTAAAATAAATTACTTAACATTTATCTATTTTAGATTTATTTAACATAATAAGTATATTTAGAAAATTGTAAAATAATCAAATAATGTTTTATAATTAAATTATTTTAAGTTTAGTGTTTTATTTCTATGAATGCCAGTGATCAAGAATTAATCAATACAAGAAAAGAAGAAGAAATTGATATTGAATCTCTCACGAACTATCTCACTTCTTATATTGATATAAAAGGAGAAAAGCTTGAAATTCTTCAATTTAGTGGTGGGCACGCAAATTTAACTTATCTTTTGAAATTCAATAAAAAAGAATTTGTGTTAAGAAGGCCTCCAATTGGTCCTGTCGCTCCATCAGCCCATGATATGTTCAGAGAACATAAAGTTCAATCTAGTTTAAATACAATGTTTCCTTTAGCACCCAAAAGTCTATTGTTCTGCGATGATGAGAGTATTATAGGTGCAAAATTTCATATTATTGAAAGAAGAAATGGAACAGTCATTAGAAAAATTATGCATGAAAAATTTAAAAATTCACGAGATTATATCAGGCAAATGAGTTTTAAAATGGTTGATATTATATCAGATTTACACAAAATTAATCCAAATGATGTTGGTTTAGGAGATTTTGGTCGTCCAGATGGCTTTGTTTTGAGGCAGTTGGATGGATGGGAGGATAGATGGAAAAAATCTTCTAAGATTACAGATACAGAAGATAGATTTGATCAGTTAATTAAAAATTTAAGATCTGATTTACCTGAACCTCAAGCTGCAACTATAATTCATAATGATTTTAAACTTGATAATATTATGTGGGATAAAGATGATTTATTAACCCCTGTTGCAATATTTGATTGGGACATGTGTACACGAGGTGATCCTTTAATGGATATTGGGCATATGCTAAATTATTGGATTGAAGAAAATGATGATCATGAATGTAAACATATTACGTCAATGCCCACGGAGAATATACTTTATCCAACAAGGAAAGAAATTATTAATTATTATTCCCAAAAAACAGGTTTCAATATAAATAATATAAATTGGTATTTTGCATTCGGTGCTTTTAAATTAGCTGTAATTTTACAGCAAATATATATTAGATTTTTAAAAGGGCAAACAACTGATCAACGTTTTGCTAATTTTGGAAGTAGAATAGAAGCTCTAATAAATAGAGCAAATAAAGTTTATAACATTTAATTTAAAGAAAATTAGAGGGAAAACAATGAATTTTGAACACTCAAATAAAGTAAAAGAATTGCAAGAAAAAATTACTAATTTTATGAATCAAAATGTTTATAAAAATGAAGATGTTTATAAAAAGCAGGTTGAAGATGGTGGTCGATGGTGTGTGCCTGAAATTATGGAAGACTTAAAGTCAAAAGCCAAATCAGAAAATTTATGGAATTTGTTTTTACCAGAAAGTAAATTAGGAGCAGGATTAACTAACATAGAATATGCTCCTCTTTGTGAAATAATGGGACGTTCGCCGATTGGTGCTGAAATTTTTAATTGTTCTGCACCTGATACGGGTAATATGGAAGTCTTAGTAAGGTATGGAACAGAAGATCAAAAATCAAAATGGTTAACTCCATTATTAAATGGTGAAATTCGCTCTTCTTTTGCAATGACCGAACCTGATGTAGCTTCATCTGATGCTTCAAACATTCAAGGTAGTATTGTTAAAGATGGAGATCATTATGTTATAAATGCAAGAAAGTGGTGGACATCGGGAGCAATGGACCCACGTTGTAAGATATTAATCTTTATGGGTAAAACTGATCCGAATGCTGACAAATATAAACAACAATCTATGATTTTAGTTCCATTAGACACTCCTGGTGTAAAAGTCATGAGGCATTTACCTGTCTTTGGTTATGATCATGCACCGCATGGACATGCTGAAGTAGACTTTTCAAATGTAAAAGTACCAGTTTCCAATATATTACTTGGTGAGGGTAGAGGTTTTGAAATAGCTCAAGGTAGACTTGGGCCCGGTAGAATTCATCATTGCATGAGGTTAATTGGTCAAGCTGAAAGAGCTCTTGAGTTAATGGTTGAAAGAGCAAAATCTAGAGTAGCTTTTGGTAAGCCTGTTTCTGAGCAAGGTGTTGTAATGCATGCAATTGCAGAAAGTAGATCAGAAATAGAGCAAGCAAGATTATTAGTTTTAAAAACAGCTCATATGATGGACACAGTTGGAAATAAAATAGCTCGTAAAGAAATATCTATGATTAAAGTCATAGCTCCAAATATGGCTGCTAGAGTTATTGACAGAGCTATCCAAGTTCATGGTGGCGGTGGTGTTACCTCCGATTTTCCTTTATCATATGCTTATGGCTATGCCAGAAGTTTGAGGTTAGCGGATGGTCCTGATGAAGTCCATAGAATGAGTGTTGCAAAATTAGAATTAAGAAATAAAAATTAGGAAATATCCTAATTAAATTCCATAAGGTTATCTATGAATAATAATGCTTTTGAGACCTATAGAGGTTTAACAAATCAATTTGACATAAACTCTTTTGGTTCTTTAAAGCAGTCTTCTATTGTTAGAATTCTAGAAGAAGCAACAAATTTTTCATTTAGCTTAATTAACAATAAACATAAGAAAATATTTAAAACAAAAATATTAAAAGAAAATAATGATGTTTTAATAAATTCTTTTAGTACAATTTATGTAAACACTGAGATTAATGAAAAACAAAATAATGATTTTGAAATTATACACCATATTTTTTTAGATCAATCTTATTTCCAAAAAGAGCAACAATTAATAATAAGTAAAAGTCATTATATAAATATTTCTAAAGACCAAGTTTATTTGATTAGAAATATCAATTTGAAAAAAAATATTTTCTCTGCCTATAAAGGAATTGTAAAAAAAAGTGACTGCGATCAAATGTCGCACATGAATGTTCAATTTTACTTTGATAAACATGCTACTGCTATTAAGAATTTATTTAATCGAGTTTCTTTATTTTTTAAAAAAGATATTGATTTTAAAGTTGAGAATGAACGATGTATTTTTAGTAAAGAAGTTCATTTAGGATGTTCTTTGGAAATAATATTCTCTATTAAATCATTGAATGAAAAAGAATTAATAATATTAAGTAAAGTATTCTGTTTAGATAATGAAAATATATCTGCTTTTTTTGAAACACGAATTACTTTTGAAGCTCATGATAATTTAAACAAGATTATAGAAGATATTTTTCTATCAGAAAAAACTACTTATCTAAATGAATTAAATTTTGAAAATTTAAGAGAATTGAAAGGTGAAAGAGCTAAACTGAATTATAATAAAAATGCATTTGTAAGTTGCAAAAAAGCAGTTAACACTTGGAATATAGGTTTTAATGGCATGGGCTCAAGTCAATTTAAAATTGACTGCGTATCAGATGCCGCTACTCATTTGTTTACAGCTTGTGGTGCAGATTATAATTGGAGAACAAAATATAAAATAGGATCAGCAGCGTTAGATTATTCAGTTAGATATTTTAAAGAGGCTCCTTTAGGAATGGCTATCACGATGTATACCAATTTCACTGAGATTGGAAATAAATCTTTAAAATTCATACATCATATGATTGATGATGCTTCAGGTGATAAGATAATGGATATTGAAATAGTTGCAGTATTATTTGATTTAGACAAAAGGGCTTCAATTGTTGTTCCAGATGATTTTAAAAAGAAAGCTATTTCTTTATTAATAGATAATTAAATAAAACTTAATTTTTTAAACCGATCTCTGTGAAAATCACTATCACCCATTAAATGATCTATCATTATAAGTCTTTTCGCATAATGTGCCGCAGAGTATTCCCAGGTCATTGCTATTCCACCATGCATTTGTATAGTCTCTTCGGCTATGAGTTTACCAACTCTACCAACCAAGTTTTTTGCAGCAGAAATATGTTTGTCTCTTATATTTTCATCTGCTTGAAAGGTAGAAGAAGCTAACATAACAGCTGATTTCACTTGCTCAATTTCTAGCATCATATCTACCATCCTATGCTGAATAGCTTGAAATGATCCTACAGTTTTACCAAATTGTTTTCTAGTTTTTAAATATTCAAGCGTCATATCAAAGCAGACTTGCATAATACCTAAAGCTTCTGCAGAAAGAGCAAGAGCACCAGCAGAATTTGCTTTGATTATGGATTTTAGTGCATCTTCATCTCTTGCAAGTAATTCGCCTAATGAGTTATTAAACTCTATTTCTCCTGCTCTATATCCATCAATTGTATTGTAAGATCTTATCTTTATTTGATCTTTATTAATTAAGAATAACCCAATACCATTTTGATCATTTATATTTCCATTTATTCTGGCACTAACAATAACTTTGTCTGCTGTATCCCCATTAAGCACAAAGGATTTAACTCCATTTATAGACCAATGTTCATTATCTAGTGAAGCCTTAGTTTCTATACAGTTATTTTCATATCTATTATTCATTTCCATATGAGCAAATGATAATAATAATTTTCCTTCTATTATTTGGTTAATCTCATCAGTTTTTGGGTTGTTAATAGAAGTTAATATTGTACTTGATAAAACTCCCGAAGAGAGAAAAGGCTCTATACAAAGTGATTTACCAACTAACTCGAAAATTATTGATAGATCATCACCATTTCCACCTAATCCACCATAATTAGGATCTATTAAAGCGCTTATCACACCTAATTCAGCACTTTCTAACCAAAACTTTCTATCAAAACCATCAGTTAAACTTACATTTTTTTGACGTTGATTAATATCTACATAATTGCTTTCAAAAAAACGACTAACAGTTTCTTGAAGCATTTTTCTTTCTTCAGATAATGAAAAATCCATTAATATTTCCTATAAACCAAATGATGCTTTTGCAACTATATTTTTTTGAATCTCATTAGATCCACCGTATATAGATATTTTACGCATATTGAAATATTGTTTAGCTATTGTTCCTGCATAATCTGGACCTATTGGGTTATCATTCCAGCCTTCATCAAATTGCTCTGGTAAATATGGCAAAGCTTGAGGACCAATTGCTTTTCTGAGTAATTCTGTAGTTTTTTGTCTAACTAAAGTGCCTTTGATTTTTAACAGTGAACTTTCCATTCCTGGAGCTTTACCTTCTGATGCAGCACTAACAGTTCTTAGATTGAATATTTCCATAGCTAATAGATCAATTTCAAGTTCAGCAATTTCAGAGGAAAAAACAGGATCTTCAATTAGAGGTTTCCCATCTTTAATAGTTTTTTGAGATATAACCTTAAGATGGTTTAATGCTGTTTTTGAATAAGGTACTCCAGCAATGCCAGTTCTTTCAAATGTTAACAAATATTTAGCATAGGTCCAACCTTCATTTTCTTTACCAACTAAATTTTTAATAGGGACTTTTACATCAGTAAACCATACCTCATTTACTTCATGTTCTCCATCAAGTGTTATTATAGGTTTAACTTCTATACCCGGAGTATCCATATCTATTAGAAGAAATGAAATACCAGATTGTGGTTTTGAATTTATATCAGTTTTCACAAGGCAAAATATTTTATTAGCATGTTGTCCAAGTGTGGTCCAAGTTTTTTGACCATTAACAATGTAGTGGTCACCCATATTTACAGCTCTTGTTTTTAAGCTAGCAAGATCTGAACCAGCACCAGGTTCAGAGTAACCTTGAGCCCACCAATCTTCTCCACTCAAAATCCTTGGCAAGTAATATTTTTTTTGTTCTTCTGAACCAAATTCTATAAGGACTGGGCCAAGCATAATAGTACCAAATGGAACAATTCTTGGAGCTGAAGCAATTATTATTTCTTCTTCAAAGATATGTTTTTCTATAGCATTCCACCCAGTCCCACCATATTCAGTTGGCCAGTGCGTAGCTAACCAACCTTTATCATTTAAAATTGTCATGAAAGTTTGATAATCTTGTTTATTTAATCTTTGATGCTTTCTTACTTTATCAGAAATAGATTTAGGCAATGTATCTTCAAGCCATTGTTTAACTTCAATACGAAATAGTTTTTCTTTTTCAGAGTACTCAAAATTCATAATTAATTACCATTTATTAAAAGTTTGTTAACATGTAATGTAAATTATATGTTTAATTGATTTGAATCAATAGTATGAAGGATAAAAATGCAAATTAATAAAATTAAAACCAAAATGACAGATATCTTATCTGATGTTTTTGATGGTGCTACGATAATGGTTGGAGGTTTTGGAGAAGCAGGAAGTCCAATTGAACTTTTGCATGGTTTAATTGATAATGGTGCAAAAGACTTAACTATTATAGCTAATAATTCAGGAAATGGTAAAGTTGGTCTTGGTGCTTTGATAGGGCAACGTCAGGTCAAAAAAGTTATTTGCTCATTTGCTCGTTCTGCAAAAGGTATTACTTTTCAAGAATTATACAATAAAGGTGAGATAGAATTAGAAGTTGTTCCTCAAGGGACTCTTGCAGAGAGAATAAGGGCAGCTGGAGCTGGTATTCCAGCTTTTTACACAGCGACTGCAGTTGGAACACCTCTCGCAGAAGGTAAAGAAGAAAAAATATTTAATGGTAAAAAATATATTTTGGAACATGCTCTTGAAGCAGACTTTGCTTTTGTTAAAGCAGATAAGGCGGATAGATATGGAAATTTAACATTCAATAAAACAGCCAGAAATTTTAATCCTGTAATGTGTATGGCTGCAAAGCAATCAATTGTTCAAGTAAAACATATAATTGAAGCTAATCAAACAGACCCTGAAAAAGTTATTACTCCTGGGATTTTTGTTAATAAAATAATTAAAATTGTGAATCCAATTATAGAATCAAATGCAATAGAGGAAGGATTAATTTACCCATGAACAGTCCAGCTAAATTAAAACAAATTAAAGGATGGGATAGGAATGTTATAGCATCTAAAATAGCAAAAAATTTACCTCATGGTTCTTATGTAAATCTTGGAATAGGTATGCCCGAACTTGTTTCTCAATTTGTGGAAGAAGGTCAAGAAATTATCTACCACTCTGAAAATGGACTTTTAGGAATGGGGCCTCCTCCTAAAGACAATGAGATAGACTTAGATTTAATTAATGCAGGTAAAAAACCAGTATCTATACTTCCTGGAGGTAGTTTTTGTCACCATGCTGATAGTTTTGCCATGATAAGAGGAGGTCATATAGATTATTGCGTTCTTGGTGCTATGGAAGTTTCTATTACAGGTGACCTTGCAAATTGGTCAACTGGAAAGGGCATACCCGCTGTTGGAGGAGCTATGGACCTAGTTGCTGGTGCTAAAAATGTTTTTGTAATGACGCAGCATTTAACAAAAGATGGAGAACCAAAGTTAGTTAAAAAATGTAGTTTACCATTAACTGGCGCTAGAGTTGTATCCCGAATTTATTCAGATTACGCAATATTAGATATAACAGAAAAAGGTTTCAAGGTTGTAGAAATAAATGAAGATATAAATCTTGATTATTTACAGACTGTTACAGACGGTTTTGTTTATCAGTAGTCTTTAATCTACGTACACTACCTTATTACTTTTAATTAATTCTGAAGCTGAATCTGATATTTTAAGACCATTTGATACTTTAATATCCATGTCATTTTCTACCTCTATTATTCTACTAATCTTATTTATAACCTCATCAATTTTATTAAAAGGAACTACAGTTACTCCATCTGTATCAGCAATTACCATGTCTCCACTATTAACTGTTTTACCCCCAATATCTAAAGCAAAACCTATTTTTGCCGGACCACTATTAAATGGAGAGTTTGGGTTTAATCCAGTACAAAAGCAGTCTAGTCCAGTTTCTATAATTCCATTCAAATCTCTCATTGGACCATCAGTTACAAGTCCTTGCCCACCGTTATTTTTTATCATGCCAGCAATGCGGTCTCCTACCGCTGCAGTTCCTTGCCATCCATTTACGCCATTAAGTACTATGTCACCTTCTTTTATTTCACTTAAAGCTATTGCCATACCAAGTACATCTGCTGCTCCAGAAAAAACTGTTAAAGCCGGGCCTGCTATGTGATTTACAGATCTTCCTGGTATAGCTAAAGGTTTTATAGCTGGGCTTAAAGCTCCATAGCCATCCATTGCATCACAAATAAATCCAGTAGGAATATCTTTAAAGCTATTTATCTGTTCTTGTGAAGGTCTATTTCTACTAGTGGATTTTTTGATTTGTATCAATGGAGGATTTTCAATCATTATAATATACTTTCTAAATATTTTGTATTGTTCTTACTTTAATTATAACATGTTAAATATTATAAAATTATAAGTAAAGGGAGTTAATTTTTGTCTGACTTATTAGATAAGTATCCACGAGTAAGTGATATGATGAATGCAGCAAAAAGAAGAATGCCACATTTTGCTGCTGAGTATTTATTTGCAGGAACTGGTTATGACGAAGCTTTGGAGAATAATAGAAAAGTATTTAATCAAATTTTTTTAGTTCCAAAATATCTTAAAGGTACTGTTATTCCAAATTTAAAAACAAAGTTGTTTGATCATGAATATGATTCTCCATTTGGAATGGCTCCTGTAGGTATGACTAGCTTAATGTGGCCAGGTGCAGAAGTAGCTCTATCTAAAATGTCAGTAAAGAATAATATTCCTTTTGCATTGTCAACTGTTGCCTGTGCTTCTGTAGAAGAAATTGGTAAACATTTGAATGGTCAAGGTTGGTTTCAATTATATCCTCCTGCTGATAAAGCTATTAGAAATGATTTGTTAAAGAGAGCAAAGAATGCAGGTTTTAAAACCTTAGTTGTAACAGCTGATATTCCTGCATCTAGTAGACGAGAAAGATTAAGGATGGCTGGTGTGTCTGTGCCTCCTAAAAATAACTTAAGAACTTTCTTCCAAGCAGCAATTTGTCCATCCTGGGCACTTGGAACTCTTAAAAATGGTATTCCAGCATTTGGAACAATGGATCAATATAGCAATGGTGATTGGAACGGAAACGCAAAATCGAAGGCAGGTTTTGCAGGAAGTCAAATGCAAAGGTTCTTAGACTGGGATTATTTAAAAGAAGTTCGAGATATTTGGAAAGGGCCTATAATTTTAAAAGGGTTAATGCATGAATATGACGTTATTAAAGCAATCAAGATAGTTGATGCTATTTATCTATCAAATCATGGAGGAAGACAAATTGATATTGCACCAAGTCCATTACAGATGTTACCTGAAATTAGAAAAAAAATTGGTCCTAAGTTTCCAATTATAATCGATTCAGGATTTTATTCAGGACAAGACATAAGTAAAGGGCTGATGTTAGGTGCTGATTTTATAATGACAGGACGACCCTTTATAATTGGATTAGCTGCCTTAGGTCACAAAGGTGCAAATCATGTTCATGATATTTTAAAAGACGAATTATCAAATGTAATGGAACAAATTTGTGC
>CESI01030718.1_pt1 | contig 21768 bp, 19 predicted proteins | sample 356301 | NCBI WGS metagenome assembly CESI01 (sample SAMEA2621423, study PRJEB7988) | marine metagenome | biome: marine biome (ENVO:00000447); feature: deep chlorophyll maximum layer (ENVO:xxxxxxxx); material: "saline water (ENVO:00002010), including plankton (ENVO:xxxxxxxx)" | depth 40 m | reverse complement strand
AATTACTCGGCCGCTAAAGCCGGAGACATTGGCTTCACAAAAGCATTAGCCCAAGAAGGCGCTCGCGTTGGGATTACAGTAAACGCTATTTGTCCTGGATATATAGCAACTGAGATGGTTATGGCAGTCCCTGAAAAAGTCCGTGACAACATCGTTGCCCAAATCCCAGCAGGCCGTCTTGGCGAAGTCAGCGAAATTGCGCGTTGTGTGATATTTTTGGCCTCTGATGATGCAGGTTACATCACCGGAGCAACGCTTACAGCAAATGGTGGCCAATATATGGCTTGATCGCTCGAGAAGTGAGCCTATAGATCAACGGCTGCCTCTCGAGGCAGCCATTTTAACATTCTGTCGACAAAACAAGCCACTATATTTGTGACAATCGTGATATCTCTTCTTTAAGTAGTAGTTTTTTCTTCTTCAATTCCGCAATCCGAAAATGATCCGAAGCTGGAAACTTTTGGGCAACCTTCACTGCTTCGGCAAGGCTAATATGCCTGCGTTGCAATTCAATAATTCTAGAGTTTAGGTTCATGGTTCCTCCTCTGGATTTGTGTATATTTCTAGTCGATCATATTAAATTTAATCTGTCACGCCCTAGCTGAAATATCCCACCATAACTCTGCTGTTTGCGCAAAATATTGCTTAACAATTAACCGCCCCATTGAAATACAGCGCCATCGCGCAGCACTGCAGAAATCTGTGGAGCGTAGTCTGGACAGTCCTTGACATGCGCGGCGCCCACATGCAAAATTTGCGTTGCTAACAGCTGAAATGCCGCACGTCCTGATTTGCGGGCACGAACTAAAACTAAATGCGGAGCACGCCCGTCACGCGGAGCCAAAGGTTGGACAGAAATTGATCCAAGTCGCCCACTAAGCCCCGCAAGAATATCCGGCAAACGCTCAACCCTTTGGATCAATGTCAAATACCCCCTAGGGCGTAAACGTTTAGCAGCAGTTTCAATCCAATGGGACAGAGCTACTTGTTCGGAACGGCCGGAGGCCCGGCCTGCTTCTGGGGGAGTAGGCGAGGCATCTTCTCTAAAATAAGGCGGATTCATAATTACTTGATGGAATGATTGATCATAGAACAGCGTTGGTCGGGCGGACACACAGCCCACCTGCACATCGAATTCGAAACTATTTTGTGCTGCATTGCCCCGCGCTAGCTGAGCATAGTCAGTTAAAATTTCCACCCCATGCAACCTGACCCCAGGCACGCGAGCTGCTAAACATAAACTTGCCACACCGACACCACATCCAAGCTCAAGTACATGTTCGCCGTCTTTCGCTGGGCAAGCCGCAGCCAGAAGTACCGGATCAATACCAGCGCGGTACCCAATATTAGGCTGAGCCAGCTGCAAGCGGCCACCCAAAAAACCGTCTTGGCTGGTATCCACTATTTACCCAAATCTACATCGTTATCGCGCATGACCACAGTCGCTCCAAAATGATCATAATCTGCCACCATAAGACGGCGCGGCAATATGCCAATGCTACCTTCAAGGATACTGCTATTTACGTCAAATTCGAAGCAGGCTATATCTTCTCCCCGCAGTAGCATCTGAGCGAATGCGATTATAGTTGGATCTGTTGTGCGCAATAATTCCTTCATCAGTTATCACATAGGGCTATACCTATGGGTTTGTCGAGGCATTTGGAAAAATGAGGAATACTTTTGAATAATAACCCGTCAAAGCCACATGATCGTCTAGCGCAGGCCTTGTCTGATGAGATGGCAGCAGTAAATACCCTAATCAAGTTGCGCATGGCATCAGAGCACGCTCCACGTATTCCTGAGGTAACAGCCCATCTAGTGGATGCGGGCGGCAAACGTTTACGCCCTATGCTAACACTGGCTGCTGCACGGATGTGTGGCTATACAGGACCTTATCATATCCATCTCGCTGCCACTGTGGAATTTATACACACAGCCACGCTTTTACATGACGATGTGGTTGATGCCAGCGACCAACGGCGAGGTCGGCCAACCGCCAACCTTTTGTGGGACAATCAATCTACAATTTTAGTAGGTGATTATTTATTTGCACGCGCTTTCCAATTGATGGTTGAGACTGGCAATTTACGGGTATTAGATATTTTGGCCAATGCATCAGCCACTATTGCAGAGGGCGAAGTGTTGCAACTTTCCGCAGCCCAAGATGTGACAACTACTGAAGAAATTTATTTCAGAGTCATCCGTGGCAAAACTGCAGCCTTATTTTCGGCAGCAATGGAGGTTGGTGCCGTAATTGCCCAGAAAGATGATAAGACCGTTCAGGCTTTATCTAATTATGGGGACGCCTTGGGTATTTCATTCCAGATCGTCGATGATTTATTGGATTATACCGGCACAGAAGCAACCGGGAAAAATATTGGAGACGATTTTCGTGAGCGCAAGCTGACGCTTCCTGTGATTAAGGCTATAGCTGCGGCAGATGCCAGTGAACTGGCGTTTTGGACGAAATGCATCTCCAAGGGCACACAAGATGAAGGCGATCTCGAACATGCTTTGAGGCTCATGAACAGTCATAATGCCCTCAAAGATACCCACACACAGGCTTTATATTGGGCTGAGAAAGCTAAAGCCGCATTGGATGTGCTACCTGAGCATGAGTTTAAGCCCATGCTTATGGATCTATCTAATTATGTAGTTTCTCGTGTTAACTAGCGATAAGCGGACCACTTGCCGTCCACCAACTTGGCTGAGCCTCGTTAATGACTTGGGCGCAGCTCGTTGCAGCTTCCAAAGTTTCAAACAATGCAAAACAAGTGGCACCCGAGCCTGACATGCGACTCACTTTTGGATTATGCGCCTTTAATTCACCCAAAACAGCGACAATCATCGGTTCGACGTCCACTGCTGGAGCCTGCAAGTCATTACGCTGTTGCACCAACCAATCTAGAAAAATTAAGGGACACGTTGGAACTACACCCATTGCAGAGTTTGATTTAGATTCAAGCTGATTGAAAATCATAGCTGTTGAAACAGCCCGGGCAGGGTTGACTAAGCAAGCGAAAAGCGGCGGCATATAGGACAGTTCCGAAATAATCTCACCCGTCCCCTGCATCACAACTGGCTTAGACCACATACACACAGGCACATCTGCTCCCAAAGAAAGTTGCGCTGCTATATTCGGGCTGGGTATATTCCACAGCTCAGACATACCCCTTAAAGTGGCGGCAGCATTGGAACTGCCACCGCCGATGCCTGACGAGATCGGCATGGTTTTATGCAAAAGGATTTCAGTAGTGCACCCAGCAGGAAAAATATCAGCGGCACGCAGCACCAAGTTATCAGCAGCCACAGGTAATTTTTCTGATTGAGGGCCAATTATCTGCAACGTGGTCTTCGAGGCTTTACGCAGCTCAACCCATTCTCCACAATCTAGAAATGCCACCAAGCTATCCAAAATATGGAAGCCATTGGGGCGTTGGCCCAACACATGTAAGCACAAATTAATTTTAGCAGGAGCCTTGAACCTAATAGCCATCGGCTACCTGGAGCGGTGGCGCACCTTCTTCAGCCAAAACAGCATCAAGACCAATATCTAATTTTAACTGCACACGTACGGGATCAATATCATCGTGGCCCTTGATCTCATTTGCAAAACTTAATGCTCTGCGCCACTGAAAGAGTGCCTCGGCTTTACGGCCTACAGCCCAATATACATCACCTAAGTGATCATTCACGATAGGGTCGGTAGTCATTAGCTCTACCGCCCGCTCCAACTGGACGACAGCATCTTGATAATAGCCCAGCCGATACTGCACCCAACCCAAGCTATCTATGATGTAACCCGCCGTCGGTTGCACGGCCACAGCACGTTGGATCATGGAAAGTGCCTCTTCCAACATCTCACCACGTTCAACCAATGAATAGCCCACATAATTCAATACTTGGAATTGATCAGGTGACAGTACTAAAGCCTGGTCAAAGTCTCGCATGCCGCGTTCCCAAGCACCAAGCCGATCATGGGCAATGCCTCGAGCATAATGAATGTACCAGTGCGCAGGCTTGAGCTGATCAATCATCGCAATAGCAGTATCATAGCTCTGTACAGCAAGGGAAAAGTTCCCCTCTTGGCGAAGAAAATTGCCGAGAGTTTCGTGAACGCGACGTACTTCGGGGAAAGACTCGGCGAGTTGCTCCAACACTTCAATCGACATTTCAGCTTTACCAATACCGTACATGGCCCGCGCACGCCCCAATTCCGCACTCACGAAGGCGGGATGGCTGCGCGGTACCGCGTCATAGGTCTCAATCGCTAAGCTTGGATTGCCTAATTCTTCCAACAATTGGGCAGATAGCAAAAGCCCGTGGACATTGCGTGGCGCCATATGGCTGGCCAATCTTGTATAGAGCAGTAAATCATCATAACCCTCCCCATTTTTTAGCGCCATCGCAAGAAAAAATAATACTTCTCCAGCACCCTCGCTTCCATTACGCACCATGTCAAAATCAACTGCTACACCAGCTTCAAGTTGCGCAATCATTGTAAGCACTTCTTGATCAGCATCCTCACCGTGAAAACCATTCAAAAAACTAATTGCGTCCACAGAACGCCCGAGCTGTAGTAAAATCTGAGCACGGACTAAGCTGCCTCTGAATGAAATTGCGGCCGGTGTTTGATCTTTGCCAGAAAATATAGACTCCGCGCTGTTAAAATCACCCACAAGCGACAAAGCTAAGGCTTTTTGGTAAAGTGCAAAGCTGCGCATGCCTTCAGCATTTGCAGCGGCGTCAAACAAGGTCAAAGCGTCGCCAACTTGGCCCAGGCCCATCAAAGCCCACCCCTTGAGTAAGTCGTCAATCGCCGTTCCAGCCACAGAAGTCATTTCAAGCTGTGCCAAAGCGGCATCATAATCTTGGGCTTGGAAAGACACTGCAAGTTGCAAAATTTCTGCCAGTGGCTGGGTCTGAGAAGATGAGGCCAACATCTTAGCCAGTATATGCGCTTTACCTACATCGCCCACCGCTAAGAAAGCTGACATTGCCTGCGCAACAAGGGCCATATCTTGCGGCGATTGCGACAACGCACGAGCAAAATATTGGGAAGCAGGTTGGTAATCATGTGCCATAGCTGCCTGACGGGCAGCAAGGTAGGCGCCAGACGCGTCTTGTGCCTGTGCCCCCGTTGCCAACACTCCACCAAAGGCCGCAAGTCTCAGAAAATTTGACAGTATTTGTAGCACCCGCATCTCCATAATTATGACAATTCCAGGACAGCTGTACGACTAAAATAATTGACGTCACACACATTTCAGACCATGGACATTGCCGTATTTTAAATTTTCATATTACATATTTGGATAGTTCGGACCATCCCCACCCTGCGGAGTGACCCATGTGATGTTTTCGCTTGGATCTTTGATATCACAAGTCTTACAGTGTACGCAATTTTGGAAGTTCACAACGAACCGTGGATCTTTGCCGTCTTCTTCAACCACCTCATAAACTCCAGCCGGACAGTAGCGTTGCGCAGGTTCAGCATATTGTGGCAAATTCACAGAAATTGGAAGGTCAGGATCGGCCAAATGTAAATGCGGCGGTTGGCTCTCCTCATGATTAGTCATCGCAAAGCTTACATTGGTCAATCGGTCAAAAGATAGCTTTCCATCAGGCTTTGGATAGTCAATATTTGAGTAGTCCGCGGCTTTACCTGTCGATTCTGCATCGGTTTTGCCGTGTTTAATGGTGCCAAAAAGGCTGAATTTGAAAATTGATTGAAACCACATATCGAAGCCACCTAAAATCAACCCACCAAAGGGCCCAAACCTAGCAGCCAAAGGCGCCACATTGCGCACAGTTTTAAGATCTTTTCCCACAGGTCCAGAGCGCAATTCAGCATCATAGGTTTCAAGCACATCCCCAGACCGACCCATGTTAATAGCGGCATAAGCGGCTTCTGCGGCCGCTATACCGGAGTACATGGCATTATGATTGCCCTTGATCCGCGGTAGGTTAACAAGCCCTACAGAACAGCCCAGCATAGCACCACCAGGGAAAGCTGCCTTTGGCATGGATTGAAATCCACCCTTAGTCACAGCACGCGCGCCATAGGCGACGCGCTTACCGCCCTCAAGTACTTTAGAAATCTGCGGGTGATGCTTGAAACGTTGAAATTCCATATAGGGGAATAAATGCGGATTTTTATAATTAAGGTCGATGATAAAACCCACATAAACCTGATTGTTTTCTAAATGGTACATGAAAGATCCACCCGATTGTTTAAAGCCCATGGGCCAGCCCATCGAATGGGTCACTTCGCCCAAGTTATGGTGTTCAGGTTTCACTTCCCAAATCTCTTTCATCCCAAGGCCAAACTTGGCTACATCGCAATCAGTATCTAAATTGTATTTTTCAATTACCTGTTTGGACAAAGACCCACGCACGCCTTCAGACAAAAACACATATTTACCATGTAGCTCCATGCCAGGCTCATAAGAATCAGAAGCACTACCATCCACCTTTTTACCAAACTCACCTGCCACAACGCCTTTGACCGCACCATCGTCACGAAACACCAGCTCAGAACAAGCCATGCCTGGGAAAACTTCAACTCCTAGATCTTCAGCCTGCTCCGCCAACCAGCGGCAGACATTACCCATTGATACGATATAATTACCATGATTGCTCATCAACGGAGGCATGATTATATTTGGCAAACGCAGATGCCCTGCCTCTCCTAACACATAGAAATTATCTTGTGTCACTTCAGTATTCAGCGGCGCACCTTTTTCTTTCCAATCTGGAATAAGCTTATTGAGCGCAGAAGGATCCAAAACCGCACCAGACAAAATATGGGCGCCTACTTCAGAACCTTTCTCCAGTACTACAACCTCAAGGTCAGAATTTAATTGCTTCAAACGGATCGCGGCCGAGAGTCCCGAAGGGCCAGCGCCAACGATCACAACATCGTATTCCATAGTCTCACGTTCAATATCTGACATCTGTTGTCCCTTGCTGCCTGCCCGGTCCCTAAAAGTTAGATTAATATTTTAGTTTCGTTAGCAACTTTATGCCACGTCACGAAGATAGGTCAATCAGGACGTGTCTTACTAATGCAAATGGCGACATTATTTCGCATTTTTAACGAGGTCTTCCATACAATAGAACAAAGCAGCATCCTTTTTCACCGTCGCGTCCTTGGGCTTTTACAGACCCAAAATTTCATTAGTCAAAATCTAAGGCCTAACCACCACTATTTTATTCAATGGAGCCAATACGGCGGGCCACCCCACTCCACCTTAATTCTTTCAATATGAAACTCAGATCTTTCTTCACATACCGCTTGCACCATATCAGCCTAATACTGTCTTTAAGTCATTAAACAGCAATCCGTCACCCAACATTTGACACCCCCCTAATATCGAGTCATCCGCTCTGGCCACAATTTTTCCTAATGGTAATCTGAGAATAAATGATGAATTTCTGTGTGGCAGCTAATCCCTATATTCTTCAAAAAATCTAGCCACAATGGTTCTTGACCCTTGCCAAAAGCCTCCGGCTTGGGTCAGGTGGTGAAAAGTATAATAAAGAGTGTTATTCCAATGGAAAAAGTCCCCCTAACTCGCAGCGGTGCGGTCCGGCTTGAAGCCGAAATGAAAAACCTTAAATCAGTCGAACGCCCAACCATCATAAAGGCGATCGCGGAAGCACGTGAATTAGGGGACTTGAAAGAGAATGCTGAATATCACTCTGCACGTGAAAAACAGGGGTTCATCGAAGGTAGAATCAAAGAGTTAGAGTCCATATTAGGTCGTGCTGATATCATTGATCCCGCTAGTTTGTCCGGCACCATAAAGTTTGGCGCCACGGTGACTTTAATTGACGAAGAAACGGATGAGGAAAAAATATATCAAGTAGTGGGAGAGTCCGAAGCTAATATTGAAAGTGGAAAACTTAACATGCGTTCACCTTTGGCCCGCTCGCTAATCGGGAAAGAAGAAGGCGATAGTATTGAGGTAAGGACACCAGGAGGCACGCGGTCTTATGAAGTTGTAAGTGTAAAGTTCATCTAAAACATTTCATTTTCAATCAGTCATATAGAGTGTCACCAGTAATACGAAAATACTAAGGCTGGACCCTTTGTGTTTGGGCGCTACAATCCAAAACTGCTATATGGAAGAAACCTGACTGGCTGGCCAACGGTAATTTTTGTGGCAGTATCTGGAAACTCAACAAGGCCATCCGCCCAAGACAGGCCTGACACCCGACCAGAGCCTTCAGAGGAAAACACCTCAACCGCACCACCGCGTAGGCGCCCACGCACATATTCACGCCGGCCCATTTTCTTCGTCTTAATAAATGCGGCCGGTAGGCTGAGCGCTTGTGGTGCAGTGAACCCGGCACCAGACAACTGCATTAAGGCTGGGCGTGCAAAAACTAACGTGCAAACAAAGGCTGCTACCGGATTGCCCGGTAAGCCAAACACCGGCACGCCGCTCCATAGTCCCAAAGCCAAAGGTCGCCCAGGCTTTACTGCGATGCGCCATAACGCCATATTCCCCGCTTCGTTTAAAACCGCAGACATATGATCCTCATCACCCGCACTGGCACCACCTGAGGTTAAAATCACATCAGCATGCTCAGCAGCTAAGTCTAATGCTTGGCGCACAAGGTTAGTGTCGTCAGGCACAATTCCCATATCCACCACCTGCATACCCCAACGCTGCAAAATAGACTTCAACATGGGCCGGTTAGCGTCAAAAATTTGATCAAGTCTGGCCATTGTGCCAGGTGCGCAAAGCTCGGCTCCAGTAGAAATCACTGCCACCCGCAAAGGCTTAAACACTCGGACGTGTACCACACCCACAGAAATCATCACGCCAATATCTTGAGGTTGGATAGTATGCCCAGCTGTAAACACCTGAGTCCCTTGCACCACATCCTCACCAGATTTTCGAGCATTAGCCCCAGCTTTGAGCGGACCATTTACATAAACCTTACCCCCCTCAACAGTTACATCTTCCTGTAGCACCACCGTATCCGCACCTTGAGGCATTACCGCCCCAGTCAAAATACGCAGCGCTTGGTTCTCAGAGATCATACCTACAAAAGCCTCGCCAGCCGCAGAACGTCCATCTTGAAGATCCAAACAATGTGAGCCCTCGACCAAACCGCCCGCAAATGCATAGCCATCTACCGCCGAATTGGCGCAGGGGGGATGGGATCTCGAGGCTACAATAGTATCAGCCAAAATACGACCATCACTGGCCTCAACAGCACAAACTTCAATATCCACAACTGTTTGCAGCCGCGCCTCAAGAAGAGCGAGCGCTTCGTCCACTGGCGTCCAATGTACGCCCATGGGCAGAACAAAACAATCATTGCGTAGCTTCGGCGCTTTGGTCACTTTGCCATTCCCAGATAATCCAGAATAAAATTTGCAATAGCAACAGTATCGTCTAAATCGAACACCGGCCGATCAATCTCAAAGCTGGTGTCACTGGCAACCGCCAAAATTGTGGTATCATTCGGCGCAATCAAAGGATTGCCAGTTTCCGCGCGCCAAGCCTCAACCTTTGGGTGGCTGTCGCGCTTCCAGCCCTCAATCAAAACTACATCCACCGGTTCAAGCTTAGCCAAAAGCTCAGACAAACGAGGCTCCTCGGCTCCCCGATGCTCATTCATCAAGGCCCAACGCTCTGTAGAAGCGAGCAATACCTGTGAAGCACCCGCCAACCGGTGTCGATGGCTATCTTTTCCCGGATGATCCACATCAAAAGTGTGATGCGCATGTTTGAGGGTGGAGACACTGTGGCCCCGACCATTAATTTCTGCGACCAAACGCTCCATTAACCCTGTCTTACCTGCGTTTTTCCAGCCAGTTACACCAAATACATTCATTGCATTGCCTCAGCCTTAACTAGATCTTCTGGAGTATTAATATTAAAAAATGGGTCATAGTTGTCGCTGGGAAAAAGGGCCTCTGCCGTACCATGCTTATCTGACCAGAGAACCACCTTACGCACTCCCACCGCCAATGCCCGACGCAGATCATCACGCAGCGAAACCGGCCAGAGTCCAAAAGTAGGATGGCGATAGATTTTTCCAGACCCATTAGTTGAGGCTAACGCAATGGGCAAGCCCGAAGTCAAGCGCGCATTCTCCAAACGGCTCTGTAAATCCATTGGAAAAAACGGCGTATCAGCTGCCACGGTAAGGATGTAATCGCCCTCCTGCTCAGCGGCCCAATCCAGGCCCGCTAAAACACCCGCAAGCGGACCAGGGAACTCAGACACAGAATCCGCTACCACCGGTAGCTTAAATCCAGCAAAACGGCTTGGATCACCATTTGCATTCAAGGCTATATCAGAAACCTGCGGTCGCAGACGTTCCAGCACGTGGTCAATGACCCGTCTACCAGCAAGAGGCAGAAGAGATTTATCACCCCCACCCATGCGGCTGGCTTGTCCACCAGCCAATATGACCCCTAAAAGTTTGGTCATTGCGCAGATTTTCGGCGGTGTTTACGGCCTTCATCTTCGCCAGATGGGTCAGCATCATATACAAGCCGTTCTTGCCCAGCCAAACACTGAAACCGTTGGCCTCGCATTCGGCCAATCAAGGTCAGCCCCACCTGCCCCGCCAATTCCACTCCCCAAGCGGTAAAGCCCGACCGGCTGGCCAAAACCGGGATACCCATTAAAGCGCATTTGATCACCATTTCAGACGTCAAACGACCGGTAGTATAAAGGATTTTATCCGCTCCAGAGGTTTGGTTAGCACGCATCCAGCCCGCGACTTTATCAACTGCATTATGGCGCCCCACATCTTCCATATACACCAGTGGTTGGTCTTGCTCACACAGCACAGTGCCATGAATGGCCCCAGCACTCAGATAGAGGCTTGGCATTTGATTAATCTGGCGTGATAGGCTGTAAAGCCATGAAGTGTAAATAGTTGATGTAGGCAGTGACAGGCCTTCAATTCCCTCCATAATATCGCCAAAAACAGTACCTACAGCACAGCCGGAGGTACGAGTTTTTTTCCTAAGCTTTGCTTCATAATTGGTAGGCGTATTGGTCCGCACCACAACAGTTTCGAGCTCTGCATCAAAGTCGACCGCCTCAACGATCTCGTCAGCAGACAGCATACCCTGATTACTCAGGAAACCTTGCGCCAAAAATTCAGGATAATCACCAATGGTCATAGCAGTCACAATTTCCTGACCGTTGAGCCAAATCGTAAGCGGCCGTTCCTCAACGACGTTCAGCAAAATTTCTACGCCAAGATGGTCAATACCCAAAACTTGCCGCGTTAAGCCCACAACATTAGGATCCGGCGCAATCAAACAAGGCTTGGCTTGGACCATGGGAATCTCCTATACAACGACGACAACTACCCTGCCATAGATAGGGCAAGGTTATGCTATCTGCCAGACATGACTTTTGGAAGGGCTTCTGGGGGACTTTGCCATTTGTTTTGTAGTTGGTCCCTACGACATGGTGTTTGGAGTGTTAGCCGCAGAAGCTGGGCTGGATGTATACATATCTGTAGCATTTTCATTGGCGGTGATCGTAGGAGCGGCGCAATTTACAGCCCTTTCCCTAATGCTTGATCAAGTGCTAACAGTAGTTGTGATCATAGTGGGCCTGACGAAAAATTGCGCATGGCCCTCTATTCAGCAACCCTAGTGACCCATTTGGGAAGAGTCCCGTTTTGGACCAGTGCCCTTGTGACATATTCAATCTTGGATCACAGCTTCGCTCTGGCCGATACTAAATATCAGGAAAACCTCGAGATGACCCTTTCACAGAAACTTGCCGCCTATTTCGGAGCGACCGAATTGGTTGGAGCCATTTGGAGGCTAGGTCATGAATGCTCCAGCTCCCACTCTTTGGATCATCATCACAGGCTTGGTACTTGGTACTTGGCATTTGGTTACTGCGCCTCTCTTTTTTGGGGATAATTAGCAATAAAGAGCTACCAAAATGGGCAAAGCGACATCTGCGGTACACAGTTGCCGCTGTCATGCCAGGGGGATCCTAGCTCCACTGATATTTTTACCCTGCACCACTGACGGTGTATTTGACCTGCCACGGTTTGATGCAGCAACCATCACCTTGGCGGTTGGGGTCTGGGCCAGGAGTTTGCTGATTGCAATTGGTGCTGGTGAGCTCACGCTCTATTTGATGCTGAAAATATGCTTTTAGCCTAGTAGGGGCAGAAATTTTTCATCTTATCACCAGCCATCTAGGTGGTGATTAAAGCGTATATAAAACGTCCTACAGACCCAAAAGAAAATAAACCAGTTGGATAATATTGGTTCTAACCATTAATTAAATAAAGCAACACAAGAGCAACAGTAATAACAACAACCGATTTGGATACGACACCCACGAAGCTTCCGAACGTTTTTTCTTGATCGTCTGTGCTCATAGAGCCATGTTCGTGTTTTTGATCGGCCATTACGACGACTCCAACTGGTTTTCGGATTATCTAGCCATAGTCTGTGCATTTGTCACGGGCCCAAAACATAGTAGCGGCAATAAAGCGCATTATATCCCAAATAATTGGTCTGACAAAGTCAGATGGGGACAGAAAAATTAGGCCGCTGTGGCCACAAATTGGGCTATTTAATTTTCCAGCGATAAGCACCACCATGATCCAAAGTACGCCTCACCTCGCCAGCGTGCCAAAGGTAATTGCAATGCGCCAGGGCCTCAACTAGCCCTAGGCTATATTCACCATCTCCAATATTGCGCTTAAACACGGCCAACATGACCTCTCCAGCAGTCTTAGATATTTGCAAATCCAGTCGTAAACGATCTAAAGCCCCGTGGTGGTTCTCCAGAAGTTGTTTCAGCCGAAGGGGCATGCCGATGAACGGTAGTTTATGGCCAGGTAATGCGAGATGATCACAATGTGCAAACTCCTGCAAACGGGTACAGCTATGCATCCAATCAGCAAGCGGGTTGGCATCTGGCTCAGTTGGATATACGCCAATATTCGAACTAATAGAAGCAATAACCTGATCACCCGTCAGAACTAAATTATCATCACGGCTCCAAAAGCTGGCGTGATCCGGCGCATGGCCATGGTCCACACGAATGTCCCATGTACGCCCTCCCATTTCAATCACGCCACCCTCTTCAATGCGGGTGAAACCTACTGGAATTGGATGGACCGTGTCCGAGAAGTTGAATGGGCGATCAGTCTCACGCGCGGCTAATAAATCAGCGCGCATTCCTGCTCGGCGATAAAAATCAATTTGCCCAGGTGTATAGCTATCTTGCACATCAAGCGTCAGCATACGGGCAGTGAGATATGCAACTTGGGTAGAAACATATTCTGCACCAAATTTTTCTACAAACCAGCCATGCAAGCCTATGTGGTCAGGGTGGTGATGGGTTGCCACCACACGTTTGACTGGTTTACCGAGCAGTGGGCCATCAAGCAGATGTTGCCACATGCCCTGAACCTTGCGCGATTTCATACCAGTATCAATAAGGGTCCAGCCGTCACCATCATCTAAAATGTAGATGTTCACGTGATCTAACTTCATCGGTAACGGTAGGCGCAGCCAAAATACCGACTCGGCCACCTCAACCATCTTGCCGTTTTCAGGTGGCGTTTCCCAAGGGTACCTAATGGTTGTCATAACTAAGAGCTATGCTGCAAAGTCATCAAGCTCAAGCGCATAAAGATTTTCCGATCCAACCCGCGCCTGCGAACAAAGCGCAGTATATTCAGGCAGAAGGTTATTTATATAAAAGTTGGCGATTCTGACCCGTTTACCGTCACCAGACATGGCGGAAATCAGATGAAAATATCCTCCAAGCACCCGAGCAAAGGCCTTTTGATAAGCCACAGCACCGGCAAATCGATCATTCAAGTCATGGTTGAGTAACCATTCTGTAGTGGCCCGCAGTTCAGTCACAGAGGCTAAAACCGCGTCGGCCAATTCACTTTTTGAAGTTGAAGCCAAGTCTGTAATATCATCCATTAGCCTAAAGGCAGCAACACCTCCGTCCATCATCTTTCGAGCCACCAGATCCATTGCTTGAATGCCATTGGTACCTTCATAAATCGGTGTGATCCGTACATCACGTAAATATTGGGCGGCAGCAGTTTCTTCGACAAAACCCATCCCACCGTGAATTTGCACACCAAGATCGGCAACAGCTACGCCAGTATCACTACCAAAGGACTTGGCAATTGGGGTGAGAAACGCCGCGCGAGCCAACCAATCAACATCACCTGTGGTCCTGGCCATATCAATGGCAACCGCACAAGCCACACCGATTGAGCGCGCAGCAAAAATCTCAGATTTCATCTGTGCAAGCATGCGTCGTACATCGGCGTGGTCAATAATGGAACCCGTGCCCTCTGCTATCATCGCACGGCCTTGCTTGCGGTCCATCGCATAGGCCAAAGCATGTTGGTAAGCACCTTCAGCCACACCGACCCCCTGCATACCGACAGCCAACCGAGCATTGTTCATCATGGTGAACATGCATGCCATGCCATTATGTTCTTGCCCCACAAGCCATCCAGTTGCCTTAGAAAATTCCATGACAGCTGTTGGGCTACCATGAATACCCAATTTATTCTCAAGGCTAACGCAACGCAGATCATTGCGTGCGCCCAAGCTACCATCAGAATTTGGGATAAATTTAGGTACCAGAAACAGACTTATCCCCTTGGGACCAGGCTTTCCATTAGGCAGGCGTGCCAACACAAGATGGCAAATATTCTCTGCTACGTCATGCTCACCCCAAGTGATGAAAATCTTTTGGCCAGAAATCTTATAGGTCCCGTCCACTTGAAGCTCGGCCTTGCTCGTCAAAGCTCCCACATCAGACCCGGCTTGGGGTTCGGTGAGGTTCATAGTTCCGGTCCATTCACCCGAAATTAATTTTGGAAGATAAAGGTTTTGCAGCTCTTCACTTGCATGATGCTCCAACGCTTCGATCTGGCCCTGAGACAGCAAAGGGCAAAGGTTGAGTGAAATACATGCACCACACATCATGTCATGCATGGCAGTATTCAGCGCCAAGGGCAGGCCCATTCCACCATGCGCCGGCGTAGCAGAAATGCCGACCCAACCACTTTTGGCAATGGCTGCATAACCCTCCACAAAGCCAGGTGACGTACGTACAACACCATTCTCCAACTTTGCCGGGTGCAAGTCACCGGGCCGTTGCAGGGGGGCCATAACCGTATCACACATTTTACCACATTCATTCAACACAGCATCAGTCAGGTCTTGGGTGGCTTCAGAAAAATACTCATTGGCAACCAAAGGTCCCAGTGGCACAACTTGGTCAAAAATGAACTGATATTCACCAACAGGTGCTTGATAGGGCATAATGGCTCCAAAATTACGTTAAAATCCTCAGAGTAGTCTAACCAAGCCTGTGCGGCTTTGAAACAGCTATTATACCGGACGCAGCGTCAAAATTGACGGTATCACTACCGCACAAATCAGGCACGTCCCGACTGTGCTGAAAGCAACATCGGATCCACCCCAAGCGAGGCCAGTGCCCCCACCCATTTATCTACGGCCGCCAACTCAAATACAAGTTCAAAACTGGCATCACAAATAAGCCACCCATTAGACAAGAGCTCAGCCTCAAGCTGGCCCGCCGACCAACCTGAATATCCCAGTACCAGCAGGCTAGTCTTGGGACCTCCACCCTGAGACAACTCCTTCAACACATCAACCGTGGCAGTCACGGCAAAATCCGCATCAATCCGTAGGGTATCGGGATCACTGGAGTATTCTGAAGAATGTAGCAAAAAACCACGAGATTGATCAACTGGCCCACCAAAGTATACCGAGACGTCAGGCGTACTCACGCCTACAGGGATATTGAGATGACCCAAAAGGGTTTTCAGTTCCAGATTCCGGTTTGGTTTGTTTATAATCAAGCCCATCGCCCCGTCTATAGAGTGCGCGCTAATGTAAACAACGGAATGCTCAAAGCGAGGGTCACCCATCGCTGGCATAGCCACTAATAATTTACCAGTAAGATTCGTGTCTTTAGAGTTCATGTGCAAATGATGGATTTGATTTACAGGCACGACAAGCAGTTTCGTAGCTATTATGACAAGTTCATAAAAAAGTGAGTTCTTATTTTCAACATATCGCGTTAAGTAGGCTCCTATGAAGTCTTTCCTCAGAAAAATTGCTCTTATGGCGCTGTCCTTGTCTATTCTGTCCACTCCACTTTTAGCGATTGGCCTGGATGATATTTTAAAAGTTAACCTGCGCCCCGGGTGGCGGGCGGAAGACGGGACCCATATAGCGGCCCTACAAATCACTTTGGCCCCTGGCTGGAAAACCTACTGGCGCCAGCCAGGTGACACCGGGATTCCTCCTAAATTTAATTTCAGAGTGGCCGAAGGTTTAGGCATTTTAGAAGTGCTCTATCCTACGCCAAAAATCACATGGCAGGACCAGGTGCGCACGATTGGCTATCAAGATGAAGTCATATTCCCAATTGTGATACAGCCAAGAACAATTGGGAATATGACCATAAGCGGACAGGTCGAGATTGGTGTTTGCAGAGAGATTTGCATTCCCGTATCCCTCGACGTATCAGCTATCCTCCCAGCAAAAGGGCCCATAGACTGGGTGATCGAAGCCGCGTTCCAAACATTGCCAAGAGCTGGCATCGACAAGATCAATTGCACATTCACTCCTGCGACAGATGGCATGCACCTATCGCTCACCCTGCCCCATCAAGATCAAGATATTAATGGGGCCACGGTCGAGCTGGGAAATTCCAGACTTTGGATTGAAACTCCAAGGATAGATCGCACGAGTAATCATCTGAAAATCACGACAAACATACTTACACCAAGCGGAAATCCAATCGCTGTTGGAAGAGGTGACGTTGTCACCACAATATTTAGCGACACTACTGCAACCGAATATCACGGTTGTAGTGGATCTTAACGTTTTAACTGCAATGCCAGAACCAAAGCAGATAACGCATAGACAGCAAAAAGCACCACAGCGCTGCCAGCTAAGAACAGCAAAAACCCCATTTGCAACGGCGCAAGGACCGCAGCCAAAGGCATCCCAAGCAACACCACAGGCAGGCTCCCACTAAGCATAACCCAACCTAAGGTCACCGCAAAAACTCCCAGCACAGCGACCAAGGCCAAAGCAAACGGCAAACGCGGTCCACGGCCACGTAACAGTCCCCACAAAGCGCGTTTAAAGCTGGCTACTTGAGCCCCCACATCCGCTTGCATCGCCATCAAAGCAGGGACAACGATCAACACTAAGATTACGCCAAACCCAAGCCCATAGACCAAAGTTATCACGGTAGGTTTGAGAAACTGCGCCTGTGAGGATGTCTCGTAGAGTAAGGGTGATAATCCCAAAATGGTCGTCAGTGTCGTTAGTAGCACCGGACGCAACCGATCAGTCACGCCATCCAAAATAGCTGGATAAAGCCCCCGCTCTTTGGCATATTCATCAATTGTAGTCACCAAAACGATAGAGTCGTTGATGATAATTCCAACCATACCAATTAATCCAATCACAGAAAACAAAGACAAAGGGACTTCGTGCCACCAATGGCCGTAAATCGTGCCTACTAGCCCAAAAGGAATGATCGCCATCACAACCAAAGGACGGGTCCAGCTAGAGAATATCCAAGCCAAGGTCATGAAAATTCCCGCCAGCGTCAGCACTAATCCACGCGTCGCATCATTACGAAAATCGTCTTCTTGTTCAGCCAAACCAGCCAAGTTAAAAGCGACTTGAGTTTCTTCAGCAATTTTTGGTAGAACAGTTCTCTCCAATTCAGCCATAATTGCCTGCGCTCGAGCCGGATCATCTTCAGATATATCGCCGGTGACTGAAATAACTTGAATTCCATTTTCCCGCCGCACGGTCGAAAATCCACTGCGCTGTTGCACGGTGACTATATCGGCCAAAGGTACATAGTCGCCCGCTGCGGTTCGGATCAGCATCCTATCTGTGAAATCTGCGGTCAACTCGCCCGCAGGCACTTCCACTCGGATCGTGGCAGATCGAGGGCCATCAGGAAAACTTGCAGCTTCGATACCGTTCAAGCGATTGCGCAAGATACGCCCCAAAGTGTCGATAGTAAGGCCGAGGGATTGCCCCTGTGGCGTTAACTCTAAAATTAACTCTTCTTTATCATAGGCCAAATTGTCCTCAACAGCGGATACCTCAGGATATTGCGTCAAAGCTGTCTGAAGGGCTTCAGACGCGGCCTTCAACGTCTGCGCACTAGCGCCAGAGAACTGCACATCCAACGCATCCCCACCTGGACCAGATCGCCAGCCACGGAAACTGATGGTTTCTACCAGAGGATGGCGGCGTACCGCATCCTGAAGATCAGCCACAAAGGCAAAAGAAGAATAAGGTCGCAGATCAGCGTCAATTAACTCAACGGCAATTGAACCCAGTTGGTCAGGCTCTTTCGTGTCAGCGCCAGCCAAACCACGTCCAGTATTACCACCAATTTCCGCCATTGCAAAATCAATTGGACTGCGGCCATATTTTGCCGTGTATGTCGCACCAACTTCCTCCACAGCTTTTTGAAAAGCCTGCATTTGGGCAATAGAATCTGCCCGCTTGGCACCGGGAGCCATGGCAAAATTTCCGGTGACGGAACCACGCTCTGGGGCATTAAAAAATCTCCATTGTACGTCACCATTGATGAACAAGACGGCTTGGCTAGCTAAGGCCAGGACCACTGCTGCAAATACTGGATACCTGGCCCAGATCACAAAGCGGATAAAGGGGCGGAACAGGAATTTTTTAAATTGATCCAGCAGGTAGTTCATCATGTTTGATGGCAAATCATACCATCGTATACGGCTGCCCGTCGAGATTGAATGAGCCATGTGATTTGGCAAAACTAGAAAGCACTCTACTAGGGAGGCAATCAAAACTACAATCACCGTAAACGGAATATCAGCGATCAAATCACCGAACCGCCCACCAATTGCGACCAGTCCAAAAAAAGCAATCACCGTCGTTAGTGTTGCCGAAAATACTGGGGTGAACATGCGTTTCGCGGCATTTTCGGCAGCCACCATCGGCGTCTCCCCCAAGACCCGCGCTCTAAAATCTGCATGCTCGCCCACAACGATAGCGTCGTCTACTACAATGCCGAGGGTGATGATCAGCGCAAAAAGAGAGATCATATTAATGGTGAGACCAGACAAGTACATAAGAGCAATCGCCGCCGCCATAGCAGCGGGAATGCCAGCGGCCACCCAGAAGGCAGTCCTAACGTTCAAAAACAAAAACAAAAGTAATAAGACCAGCCCAAGACCCTGCAGCCCATTTTCTAACAGCATAGCCAGCCGAGCAGAAATTGCCTCAGACCGCGTGCGGATCAATTCGATATTCACCTGTGGTGGCAATGTCTCCATCATCACTTTTGCAACAGCCTGCACTTGTGCTTGGATTTCAATAGCATCACCTTGGTCTGACCGATCGATGCGGATTGAAATAGCTGGGGCATCACTCACAAAATACGCACGGTTGCGATCAACGCCTTCTTCTATTACCGAAGCAACGTCCCCAACGGTTAAACCAGATCCGTCAGCATTCGAGCGCAGCACAATCTCTGCAACATCACGTGCACTACGCTTGGCGACCCCAGTCCGAATACGCGCGCTGCCAGCCACATCGCCGGCAGGATCGGCGTTTGCTTCCTCACCAATGGCACTTGCAATCTGCGCCATACTGACGTCATGGCGGATCAAAGACAGGCTATCCACCTCAACAATCGTCGAACCCGCAGCAATTCCTCTAATGCTGGAACGGGTAACACCCACGGCAAACAGGCGGGTTACAAATTCATCAGCAAACAAAGCTAATTGCTCGACGCCCACTGGGCCCGAAATTACCACATCTGTCACCCGATCCCGCCAAAACCCTCGGTTTACAATTGGATCATCCGCATCCTCTGGAAATTGGCTGGCCACGGAATCCACCGCTATCTGTGTGTCATCTGTGCCACGGGCCATATCCCAGCCAGGTTCAAACTCCATGCGAATGCGAGCTGATCCTTCTGAGGATGTAGCCGAGGTGCTAGTAACCCCTTCGATTCCCAGCAATGCTGGTTCAACAATTTGAACAATCGCCCGGTCCACATCTTCAGGACCAGCCCCATCCCAGCGCACACTTACAGTGACATTATCAATAACCACATCAGGGAAAAACTGCGCCCTCATTTGTGGAAACGACACAGCCCCCGCCAGTAACATGATCAATAGCAACAAATTTGCTGCAGTACGGTGGCGGGTCATGTAGGATAAAATTCCACCAGTGGCGTTGCGCATGACTGACATAATTTACCCTCCCATCCGACTTTCCAACCGGTCCACCATTTGTTGTGGCACTTCGGGATTTTTCAATTGGGAGAGCATGCGATCTTTAGCCTGTTTAGGTATCCACTTATTATTCTTAACAAAGGCAACCAATTTGGCACGGCGTTCGGCATCAAGGGCTATCATGGCAGGAGCCGCAGGCTCCTCTGCTCCTTCGGCCAACATCACCCGGACTTTGATCCCTTCACCCAGCAAAGGCGAACGTTCCGCCACAATTTTTGCGTCTCGCAAGTCTCGCGAGCGTACCAACACATCATCACCTTGACGCCGCACCAAAGTCACATCAGCTTCCCGAAGACGATCCTCATCACCCACCACCAACACACGGTTATTCCCACTCAACGCCGTTGCCGGCAACCTAGCCACCCAGTTCAAAGCCGGTTCAGTGATATCAACGGTTACAAAATCACCAGGGCGCAGTCCCTTGGCATTCTCCAAGCTGGCAAACAATAGCCGACCCGTCAGGCCTTCACCCACCACAGCCGCTTCTCGAGTTAAAGCGCCTTCAGTCTTCAACGCAGCCCCCAGTACATCAAGAGTGACAGAGATCTTCGCTCGCCGTAGCTGGCCGCCTTCATCCAGCAAACGCCGATGCTGTGACGTACTCACACGAAAGGCAACCTCGAGCGCCAAAGGGTCAACAAGCTGACCGATGCGTTCATTGTTGGCTACAGTGCCACCTTGCACCACAGCCACATTCGCCAAAGCCCCCGAAAACGAAGCGCTCAACACAGTGTCGCGCAAATTGCGCTCAGCCTCAGCCCGCGAAATTTCAACCCGCATAACCCTAGCCTTGGCCTGATCCAGCCGCGCCTCTGCTGATTGCAAAGATTGCCGGCGCGCTAAAATAGCTTGCTTTGCAGTAGAAACCGCCAGCTCAGCTGTCTCTACAGAGGCTTCTGTACCAACACCCCGAGCCACAAGGTTATTCTGTCTTTTCAGAGCTTTAAGCCGCAAAGCAGCTTGCTCTTGTGCCGCAGAAACTTCGTCTTTCGCTAGTTCTAATGTCCGCGCAACCTCTCGGCGATCAGCTTGGGCGTCAGCGATATCTGCCTCAACCAAGGCCAAGGCAGTTTGTGCGTTTGACGGATCAATCCTCAGTAAGACGTCACCTTTTTGCACCAAACCACCATTTTGAAAATCAGGGTGTAGTTCGATAACCGTGCCACCAACGGAAGTTCGTATATCAAGGCTGCGTTGGCTTTGCACCTCACCAAAAACCTGCAAAATTGGAATTTTCTGGCCAGCCTCAAACGGCACTATATTTACCGCAAACACTCGTTCGCGGCCGCCCCCACCGCGGCGTCCACCTTCGTCTTTATTCTCAATAGCTGAACGTACCATCATGATGGAAAACCCAAAGAGCGCCAGCGTCGACGCCAACAGAAACAAACCCATCAAACTCTTGCGCAAAAATCGCATCAG
>CESI01025852.1_pt1 | contig 22324 bp, 15 predicted proteins | sample 356301 | NCBI WGS metagenome assembly CESI01 (sample SAMEA2621423, study PRJEB7988) | marine metagenome | biome: marine biome (ENVO:00000447); feature: deep chlorophyll maximum layer (ENVO:xxxxxxxx); material: "saline water (ENVO:00002010), including plankton (ENVO:xxxxxxxx)" | depth 40 m | reverse complement strand
ATAATAGCTGCCAGAATTTCTTATTACGAGGGTCATATTAAAAGCTATCAGTTAGATAATATGATTAACCTAACTCAGTCTATTGGCCTCGATGTGGATTATAAAAAATATAAATATAATGATCTAAAGGGCTTTATTCTTAATGACAAGAAAGTTTCGAAAGGAAAGCTAAATTTAGTTCTAATTAATATGAAGGGTCAGGCATTTAAGACTGATGAATTTAATATTAAAAATTTAAAGAGAGCTTTTGATTAAGCTGCATTAGCAGTTGTAGCTTTAAGTAAATCTTTTATGTTTGAAGCTGCTGGAACTACCAGCCAAAAATATCTTTCAAATCTATCAAAATCTTCAATAAGAGCCTTGGCTTTAAAGCTATTTGTTTGCTCATAATGCCTCTTAATAATTTCTTTAAGATGCTTTCTGTGAGATTGCATATTCTCAGTTGTAATTCTTTCTAAATTTACTAAACCCCTATTACAGTTATCAAAAAAAGTCATATCTTCATCGAGAACATAAGCAAAACCGCCAGTCATACCAGCTCCAAAGTTTGCTCCAACCGAGCCAAGAACTGTGACTTGCCCGCCGGTCATATATTCGCAACAATGATCCCCAGCACCTTCTATTACTGCATTTGCTCCAGAGTTTCTAACTGCAAATCTTTCTCCAGCTCTGCCTGAAATATATACCTCGCCTCCTGTTGCTCCATATAGACATGTATTTCCAACAAGGGATGTATTTCTATCAGAAATAGCATATTCACTATTGTTTTTAATAACAATTCTGCCTCCATTCATTCCTTTTCCAACATAATCATTAGCATCACCTTCTAAGGTAAGCATTACTCCATTCGCATTCCAACATCCAAAACTTTGACCGGCTGAACCAGTAAAATTAAGATTAATAGGATTAAATAATCCTTTTTCGCCATACATATTGGCAACATAACCAGATATCAATGCCCCTATTGATCTATCAACATTAGATATTTTAAATTCTTCAGTTATTGTTTCTTGATTGTTTATTGAAGATTTAACCTTAGAAAGAATTTCTCTAGCAAGAGTGCCTTTGTCCCATGGCTTGTTTTGTTTTGAAATGCAAAAAAATGATTCATTAATTTCGTTGTTTTTGTATAGTAGATCACTCAAGTCTATTGATTGATATTGACGATCTAACTCTTTAATTTTTTCAAGGTATTGAGTTTGTCCAATAATATCTTCAAGTCTCTCTACCCCCATGTTACTTAAATGTTCACGAACATCATTTGCAATAAACTTGAAGTAATTCATTACTTTTTCTTTTTCTCCAACAAAATGATGCTTTATTAAATCTTCTCTTTGGGTAGCGACTCCAGTTGCACAATTATTTAAATGGCATATACGAAGATATTTACAACCCATAGCAATCATAGGACCTGTTCCAAAGCCAAATGATTCAGCTCCTAAAATTGCTGCTTTAATAACATCTAAACCTGTTTTCATTCCTCCGTCTGCTTGGAGTCTAATTTTATGTCTTAAGCCGCTTTCTCTGAGACTTTGATGGGCCTCAGCAAGACCAAGTTCCCATGGAGAACCAGCATATCTGATAGAAGTCAAAGGGCTTGCTCCAGTTCCTCCATCATGACCAGAAATAGTTATCAAATCAGCGTAAGCTTTAGCAACTCCAGACGCTATAGTTCCGACTCCTGGTTCTGATACTAACTTTACGGATACTAAAGCGCTTGGATTCACTTCTTTTAAGTCGTATATAAGCTGAGCCAGATCTTCAATTGAATATATATCATGGTGAGGTGGTGGTGATATAAGGGTTACGCCTGGGGTTGAATATCTTAATTTAGCAATTAATTGATTAACCTTACCTCCTGGCAATTGCCCTCCTTCTCCTGGCTTAGCTCCTTGAGCAATTTTTATCTGAAGCACTTCTGCATTTACCAAATAATGAGGTGTAACTCCAAACCTACCAGATGCAATTTGCTTAATTTTAGACATTTTTGATGTGCCGTATCTTTCAACAGCTTCACCGCCCTCCCCAGAATTAGAGCGGCCCCCTAAAGCATTCATAGCTTCTGCGAGAGTTTCATGCGCTTTTGGAGATAATGCACCCAGACTCATGCCTGCTGAATCAAACCTTTTCAATATTTTTTTCTCAGATTCAACATCAGATATATTAATTTTATTTTTTTGAGTATTAACCTTTAATAAGTCTCTTAGCATTGCCGGAGGTCTTGTATCAACTAAATTTGAATACTCGCCATAAGTTTCTTTTAAACCCGATGTTACTGCTTCTTGTAATTTTTTAACTATCTCTGGGTTATAAGTATGGTATTCGCCTCCGTGAATATATTTTAATAATCCGCCAACATTCATATCAGCAAGATTAGACCTTGCATAATCATCTAAAGCTCGAAGTTCACTATCAAGATCCTTAAGGCTTCTTCCATTCACTCTACTTGTTGTATTTGTGAAACATAAATCAACAATATCTTTGCCCAATCCTACGATTTCAAAAAGTTGAGATCCTCGATAACTTGAAATAGTTGAAATTCCCATTTTTGATATAATTTTTAAAAGCCCTTTATTTACTCCCTTTCTATATCTAGAGCAGTTCTCATGAGGGTCTCCTTTTAATTCATTTCTTTTGGTTAAATCAAGAATGGTTTGATAAGCTAAAGATGGGTATACGGCAGTAGCTCCGAACCCGATAAGACATGCTATTTGATGAGTGTCTCTAGCAGAGGAAGCACTTATTATTATATTTGCATCTGAACGAATTCCAAGCTTAACCAGATTTTGATGAACCGAGCCAACTGCTAATAAAGCGTTTATAGTAAGCTGTCCTTCTTTGGGCAAATTCTCAACGAGATGAATAATAGAGGATCCATTTTTTACTTTTTTAACTACATCTTTTTGTAATTGAATAATCGCATTTTCTAGTGTCATTTTTCTGCTGAATGAGAGCTGTATTTCTTCAGATTTAAAATAAGGGTTAGTAATTATTGAATTTAGTTTTCTATGAGAGAGAACTGGTGAGGTTGTTACTAATCTTTTTGCATGCTCTGAAGATTCTTCAAAGACATTTAATTCTGGGCCATAACAGGTCTCAAGTGTCATTACGGCAGCTTCTCTTAAGGAATCGATAGGTGGATTGGTTACTTGAGCAAACTGCTGTCTAAAATAATCATACATTTGTCTGTGCATTTTACTCATTACTGCTAAAGCAGTATCGTCACCCATGGAGCCAGTGCCTTCTTGAGAATCAATCGCTAATGGTTTAATCACTGATGATCTTTCCTCTTTAAAAAGTAAAAATAATTTCGTAGCTGTTAAGAAATTTTTTGAGTCCATCTGTTTTAAACCCGGGCCTTCATATGAATCTAAGTTAGATTCTATATATAAAGCATTCTGTTTTAGCCATTCTCTATAAGGATGTTTATCTTTAAGCTTATTATCTAAAGAAATCTCATTAAATATTTCACCCTTTGAAGTATCTATAGCTAGTATTCCACCTGGCTGCACTCTTCCTTTTCTAACAATATTAGCCTCATCGACTGGATTGACTCCAGTTTCAGATGCAATAGTAATAATATTATTTTTATCTAATTGGTATCTTGCTGGCCTTAAGCCATTTCTATCAAGAGTACATACAGCCCATCTTCCATCAGCCATAACTATCCCAGCTGGACCATCCCAAGGCTCCATATGCATTGAGTTATATTCATGGAAACTTCTTACATCTGGATTTAGAGTTTGCGTATTCTGCCAAGCAGGCGGTAAAACCATTCTAATTGTTCTGAATAAATCAATTCCACCTTTCACTAAAAGCTCAATCATATTGTCTAATGAAGATGAGTCAGATCCAGTTTCATTAACAAGTTGTTTAAATTGTTGAATTTTTGGAATATGAGGAGTTATAAATTTTGATGATCTGGCTTTAACCCAATTTCTATTTCCTCTAATAGCATTAATTTCACCATTATGAGCGAGAAGTCTAAATGGCTGAGCTAAATGCCATCTTGGACTAGTATTTGTTGAAAATCTCTGGTGAAAAACACAAGTAGATGCTCTAAAGTTGTCTTGATTTAAGTCTATATAAAATTCTTTTATAGCATTAGGTAACATCAAACCTTTATAAACTATTGTTTTTGATGACATGCTACAAAAATAGAGCTTCTCATCATCCATAAAAATTTCTTCAATGAATTTACGCGCCTGTATCAGGCTTGTTTCAAAACTATCTTGGTTAGAAGGTTCTTTAATTGACTCAATGAACAATTGATAAATGTTTGGAATACAATCCAAGGCTATTTTCCCTAATATGTCTCTATTAACTGGGACGTTTCTATGAGTTATTAATTGAAGGTTTTCTGATTTAAGCACCTTGTTTATTTTCGGTAAGATTGTTAAAACATCGCCACTAAAGAAAAGCTGACCAATGGCAAAGCGCTCACCTAAATCAATATTTTGTTCCTGAGAGATAACATCATTAAAATATTTTTTATCGATATCAAACAACAGTCCGCAGCCATCACCTGTTTTTCCATCAGAACCTACACCGCCTCTATGGGTCATACTAATAAGAGCATTTATTGAATTAATGATTACCTGATTGGATTTAACTCCATTGATATTTGCAACTAAGCCAAATCCGCAGTTGTCTCTGAAATCTTCTTTCTTATATAGTCCGGGCATAATTATTTAATAAGTTTGAAAATCAACTATATCACAAAATATATCTTTTGTTTTTAAAAGTGTCATACTCTGTCATACACACATTTTACATTTATGAAAAACAAGAATAAGCAATATAAAATTGAAAAAGGAGTTTTGCTTTTTACTCAGCCACGATCACCCTATTTTTATGGAAAATTGCGTGTTAATGGAAAATATATTACTCAATCATTTGCCCCTATAGATAATTTTGAGAATGCTAAAAAAAAGCTATACCAATGGCGTGAAGAAGTTTTTAGTATGGAAAAAAATAATTTTTTATTAGCTGATACTAAAAAATCATTAAATTTTAGGGATGAATATGTAGCTCACGAGACACTTGAAAATAATTTTCAATTTCTTGAAGTGGAAAGATTTGATCCAGCAAAAAAATCTGCTGAGGAAAGGAAAATTAGCTTTGTTGAAATTTATGGAGAATACAATCAAGTTCAAGCATCAAACCAAGCTCATAGATGTCTGGATTGTGGAAATCCATATTGTGAGTGGAAATGCCCAGTGCATAACTTCATACCTGATTGGTTAAAGTTAGTAAATGAAGGAAATATTATAGAAGCTGCTGAGTTATGTCACTCTACTAATAGTCTTCCTGAGGTCTGTGGACGTGTTTGTCCTCAAGATAGATTATGTGAGGGAGCATGTACTTTGAATGATGGTTTTGGTGCAGTTACGATTGGATCAACTGAAAAGTATATTACAGAAAAGGCATTTGAAATGGGCTGGAAGCCTGATATGTCTAATAGGGCATGGACTGACAAAAAAGTAGCAATTATTGGTGCGGGGCCAGCTGGTATAGCTTGTGCTGATGTGCTGACGAGATCAGGTGTTCATAGCCATGTATATGATAAAAATGAAGAAATTGGTGGACTGTTGACATTTGGTATACCTGAATTCAAATTAGAAAAATCTGTTATCAAAAGAAGAAGGAAAATATTAGAGGAGATGGGTGTAGAGTTTAATCTCGGAAAAGAGATTGGCAAAGATCTTCCTTTTAAAAAGCTCTATGATGATTATGATGCAGTCTTTTTAGCAATGGGAACTTATACATCACTTGAGGGCGGTTTCCAGGGTGAAAAACTACCAGGTGTCTACAAGGCAATTGACTACCTAATTTCAAGCACTAAAAAACTTCTTAAACTCCAAACTAAAAAAGAAGAATTTATAAATCTAAAAGGTAAAAACGTAATTGTTTTAGGTGGCGGGGATACTGCTATGGACTGTAACAGGACTGCAATTAGACAAGGAGCTAAATCTGTTAAATGCCTTTATAGAAGAGATGAAGAGAATATGCCTGGTTCGAAAAGGGAAGTTCAAAATGCCAAAGAAGAAGGCGTTCAATTCGAATTTAATATCCAACCAATAGATATAAATGGAGCTGATGATGTTCAAGGTGTAAAAATTGTTAAAACTCAACTAGGTGAGCCTGATCAGAATGGAAGAAGAGTTCCAATACCTATCCCAGGATCAGAAGCCGTATATGAAGCTGATGCAGTAATAATTGCATTTGGATTCAGAGCTAGCCCATCAAATTGGTTTAATGATTTTGAAATCAATACCCATAAAAATGGCCTAGTTATTGCTGAGGAACATCAAGAATTTCAATTTCAAACGTCAAATAAAAAAATATTTTCAGGCGGGGATATGGTTAGAGGTTCAGATTTAGTAGTTACTGCTATATGGGAAGGACGAGAGGCTGCTAAAAGTATAATAAAATACATTTCATGATAGAAAAAAACTCAATATTTCTTAAAGCTCTTAATAAAGAGAATTTAATAACACCGCCTATATGGTACATGCGACAAGCTGGAAGATATATGCCTGAATATAGGGCCATTAGGAAAAACTTTAAGAATTTTTTGGATATGTGTAAAAATCCCGAGGTATGTTGTGAGCTTGCAATGCAGCCAATCGATGCATTTAATTTAGATACAGCTATTTTATTTTCAGATATTCTTACAATTCCAGATGCTATGGGTCTAGGTGTAAAGTTTCTTGAGGGCGAGGGTCCTGTTTTTGATAATCCAATAAAGACATCTAAAGATATTATTAATATTGCTCCGTTCGATCCAAATAGTCTTTCATATGTATATGAAGCTGTAAGTAATATTAGAGGCTCCTTGCCAAGCAATATTCCATTGATTGGTTTTTGTGGAAGTCCTTGGACACTCGCTGCCTATTCAATAGAAGGAAGGTCATCAAAAGATTTTAATTTAACTAAAAATTTTATTAGTAATAATGAAAAAGAAACTCATCTTTTTTTAACGAAGTTAACTGATGCATGTTTTTTATATTTACGAAAACAGATAGAGGCTGGAGCTAATGTTATTCAAATTTTTGATTCATGGGCAAATCTTTTGAGTACAGATGATTATGAGAAGTATTCACTATCCTATATCTCTTCTCTCATATCAGCTTTAAAGAGTGATGCGATAACATCACAAATACCAATAATATTATTTGCAAGAGAACCCAAAAAAGAATTAACCACGCTGATTGATTCTGGTGCAGATTGCTTGAGCCTTTATTGGAATGAAACTGATACTGACCTAAATATTTTTAGAGGCAAAGTGGCACTTCAAGGAAATCTTAATCCAAAAATTCTTCTGGAATCAAATAATTTAATAAAACAAGAAACATTTAAAATATTAGATAAATATAAGGACTATCCTGGCTATATTTTTAACCTTGGTCATGGAATTACTCCAGATATCAGCCCTGATAAGATCAGGTATCTTACAGATTTAGTTAGAAGCAGATAATTACTCTTTTTTTTCTTCAGACCATAACCTTATAAGGCCTTCTTGGGTGCAAGATGCGACTAAATTTCCTTCTTTGGTGTACATAGAGCCTCTTGTAAAGCCTCTAGAGTTACCGGAAATTGGGCTATCAATAGAGTATAAAAACCAGTCATTAAAATTAAGTTTTCTATGAAACCACATAGCATGATCCAAACTCGCCATTTGTAAATTCTTATGAAGAAAATTGATTCCATGCGGATTATTAGCGGCTGCTAAAAGTCCCATATCAGAAATATATAAAAGAAATGCCTGTTGAATTCGCTCATCTTCCGGAAGGGTTCCCTCAGGTCTTATCCATATGTTTCTATAAGGAGGTGCTTTTTGTGGATTAGAGTAGTCTTGAATTTCAACGGGCCTCATCTCAACTTCTCTTTTTCTTAAAAACATAGGTAAATTTTCTTTGGGTATATTCATGGCATTAGCCATGTCTTTTCTGATTTCTAATTCATTTTTTAAATCTTCCGGTCCAGGGGTTTCAGGCATTTCGATTTGATGCTCTAAGCCCTCTTCTATTTTTTGAAAAGAAACAGAGCAATTAAAGATAGCCTCTCCATCTTGAATCGCCTTTACTGTCCTTGTAGAGAAACTTTTTCCATCTCTTATTCTGTCTACAGTAAATATTATTGGTTTGTCCATTTGTCCGGGTCTTAAGAAATAAGAATGAAATGAATGTGCATAATGATCTTTTTCAATGGTTTCATATGCTGCTATCAAGGTTTGAGCCATGACTTGACCTCCAAAAACTCTTGCCCAGCCAACATTTTTTCCAGTCCAGCTAAATATATCTCTATCTATTTTGTTTAATGAAAAAAGTTCCAAACAATTCTCAAGAAGATTATTTTTTTTATCCATTAGTATTACATGCCTCAATAAATGTATTTTGATAAGTAATTTTACTCCTAGCCATCTTACATTGTTATTAAAAAAAACTAGAACTTTCATATCTCAAAAAGTATGATGTGCACGTAATAATAAATAATAGTAAAAAATGACAATCAACAGCAAAATTGAATTACCAATAAAGCCTAATCAAAAGTTTGACGTTTCAAAGACATTTAATATTGATTCAAAGATGGCTGTAAAAGGTTTTAAAGAAAAAACTGAATGGGTTCCAGATCTAGATGAAAGCTATGTTTTTGATAAAGAAACTACACTTTCTATTCTTGCTGGTTTTGAACACAACAGAAGAGTTATGGTTCAAGGGCTTCATGGGACTGGAAAATCAACTCATATTGAACAAGTTGCTTCAAGATTAAATTGGCCGTGCGTAAGAATTAATCTTGATAGTCATATCAGTAGAATTGATCTGCTTGGTAAAGATGCTATTAAGTTGAGTGATGGTAAACAAATAACTGAATTCCAAGAAGGTCTTCTACCTTGGTCTATTCAAAACCCAGTTGCATTGGTGTTCGATGAATATGATGCAGGGCGTCCAGATGTTATGTTTGTTATCCAAAGAATTTTAGAAGTAGAAGGTAAATTAACCCTTTTAGATCAAAATAAAGTTATTAGTCCACATCAATCGTTTAGGCTCTTTGCAACCACCAATACCGTTGGCTTGGGAGATGTAACTGGTCTATATCATGGAACTCAGCAGATAAATCAAGGCCAAATGGATAGATGGCATATTCTTTCTACATTAAATTATCTTGACCCTAATCAAGAATACAAAGTTGTTACTTCAAAGATAGGTAGCATCAAGAATGATAAAAATAAAGAAATATTGAAAAATATGATTAAGCTTGCAAATTTAACAAGAAATGGATTTGCGAATGGTGATATATCAATTTTAATGTCTCCAAGAACTGTAATTTCTTGGGCTCAGAACTTTAAAATATTTAAAGATATTGCTGATTCTTTTAAGTTAACCTTTCTTAATAAATGTGATGATATGGAAAAACCTATCATTAACGAATATTTTCAAAGATGCTTTGATATTGAAATTGACAGCGATAGTCCTAAGGGTTAATTAAAAAATAATGGGTTGGATAAAGAATAGAGAAAAGCTGCATGAAGCTGCAATATCTTCTATTAAAGCTATCTCTAAAAACAAGGATCTAACCTCTAAGAGCGGAATACCCCAACGACCACCGAGTTTAAATCAGGCAACAATTTCATCCACACCAAGATCAAGCAAAGATATATCTTCTTGGAGAGGAGAGTCTGATTTTCAGGCTTTTTGGCATCTTTATCATAAAAAAATGCCAGAAATACCCTTAACTCTTCCAGCAAGAATTACTTTTAATGAGCTAGAGATGTCTAGAGTTGAGATATTAGGTTCTAATAACTATAAGGGCTCTAAAAAAAATATTATTCAGTATTTAGACACTAAAAGTATAAATATGGATGATAAAAAATCTCCAAATTTTTTAGCACTTTGTTCAAATTTATGGCTTAAAGAGATTCTAGGTTTTAAGTTAGGCCCTTCTGCAAAAAAATTATTGGAAAATTTTGATAAAAAATATATATCAATAGATTTAGAGTCCATTAAAAGTAGGTTTATTACTAATATTGATAATCAAGAAATTTTTGAAAAGGTAGCTCTAGATTTTTTAAAGAAGCTCAAATTATTAAAATCAAAGAATGAGTTTGAAAATCCTGAAGATGATGAACCTATTGATTCTCCAGGAAGTACTAATGAAATAGAGCAGGGGGAAATAGAGGACTCTCAGGAGAGCGAAAATGGAGATCCAGATGCTACTTTAGAGGATATGAGTCTTGAAATGGATGATGTTATGCAAGAAGCATCTTCTCTATCGGATGGAGCTTCCATAGACGAAGAAATTGAAGCCCTCTCCTACCCTCAGAATGATTTTAATGCCGCACCCAAAAAAGATTATTCTATATTTACTTCTGAATTTGATGAAATAATTGACGCAAAAAACCTAACAACTCCTGATGAGGCAATTCGATTAAGGAGTCAGCTAGATAACTTGATAAAACCTTACCAAACTACCATAGGAAAGCTTGCCAATAGATTGCAGAGACTATTGCTTGCAAAACAAAATACTAGTTGGAATTTTAATCTTGATGAGGGAATGTTAGATACTGCAAGGTTGCACAGGGTCATAGCAGAGCCAGGTCATCCTTTAAGCTACAAACAAGAAACGGAAACAAATTTTAAAGATACTGTTGTGACTCTATTAATTGATAACTCTGGATCAATGAGAGGTAGATCAATAAGTTTGGCTGCTATATGCACTGATATTATTGGTAGCACTCTTGAGAGATGCCAAATAAAAACAGAAATCTTAGGCTTCACAACAAAAAATTGGAAAGGAGGAGACTCAAAACAACTTTGGATTAGTAATGGGAGTTATTCGAGCCCAGGGAGGCTTAATGATACTAGGCATATTATTTATAAAAGTGCAGACAATAGTTGGAGACGAGCTAGAAAATATTTTGGTGCAATGTTAAGAGAAGGGTTACTTAAAGAAAATATCGATGGGGAAGCTTTAGCTTGGTCTCATGAAAGATTAATTAAAAGAAATGAAGAAAGAAAAATTATGATAGTTATATCTGATGGTGCTCCAGTAGATGATAGCACTCTTTCTGCAAATAGAGAGGACTATCTAGACAACCATCTTAAACAAATGATTTCAGCAATTGAAAATGAAAGTCCTGTGGAACTTCAAGCTATTGGGATTGGGCACGATGTTACAAAGTATTATAAAAACGCAATAACCATTCATAGAGCTGAAGAATTAGGCGAGGTTCTCTTAGAAGAGTTAACAAAGCTTTTCAAGAACTAGTATTTGTTATAAAATACATATAGTTAATGTGTTCACTGCATACATTAACTAACGATTTATAACAAAAAGTAGGAAAACATGAAAATTAAAAAGCAAGATGGGCCACCGGAAGATTTACTGTATTTTGATGATGAGGTTGATTTAACAAACTCTCAAGTAGAAGATGTTGTTGAGATCTTTCATACTCCATTAACGGGTGCATATAATTGGGATTACACAATACAAGATAATAGAATTAAAAAACTTTATGAACTTGGTAAAGAGCTTAATTGGAATGGTTCTATTGATCTAAATTGGGATTACACACATCCAGCTGATGAGAGATTAGTTGAACCAGACGAAGATTTACCTCATGAAACTCTTGAGGCATACCAAAGCCTTTCTGAAGAGGACAAAATACTTTTTGATCGTCATTCAACTGCGGAACTAATGAGTCAGTTTCTTCATGGTGAACAGGGAGCTCTTTTGGTAGCTTCTCAATTAGCTAGTTGCGCTCCAACTTATAATGCAAAATTATATGCAGCATCTCAAACTTTTGATGAAGCGAGACATGTTGAAGTATTCAATAGATATCTCCAGGATAAAATAGGTATCCATTACCCAATAAATCCATCATTAAAGCTTCTCTTAGATAAGATTTTAACCGACGAAAGATGGGATCTAAAATTTATTGGAATGCAGATTATTATAGAAGGCCTTGCTTTAGCAGCTTTTCAGATGCTTAAAGCAATAACAAAAGATCCTCTTCTAAAACAATTACTTCATTATGTAGTAAGAGATGAAGCCAGACATGTGACCTTTGGTATTAACTACCTAGAAGACTACATTAAGACTCTAACTCCAGAGGAGATAGAAGAAAGAGCTGAATTTGCATATGAAGCATGTGTTATTTCAAGAGAAAGACTAATTAATACTAAAGCAGAACAAAGGTTCTTAAAAATGTCTGAAGAAGAAGCTAGAGAATTTCAAATGAATACTAAAACATTTGAAATGTTTAGAAATTTCTTATTCTCTAGGGTGATACCTAACCTTTCAAGAATTGGCCTTCTTACTGATAAAGTAAGACCTAAATTTGAAGCGCTTGGTTTGCTTGAATACGAGCATGCTCCAGATGATTTTGAATGTGATTGGGCTGAATTAAAAAAACCATTAGAAAGCTTTGAAGATATTCCTGAAGCAATTTAAAAAGTTCTTTTTTATCTTTGTACTTAGCTTTAATTGCTATGGTGCCTTAACAATTATTGCCCCCTCTGAAGATCCATATTCAGAGATACAAACTGCTTTAATTCTGGCACAACCAGGAGATATAGTTCGTCTCAGCGAGGGCAGATACGAGCTTGAAGATAGCTTGTCCATTGATGTAGATGGCATAATCTTTGAGGGAGAAGGTATTAATAAATCAGTTCTTTCTTTTAAAAATCAACAGTCCGGAGCCCAAGGTCTTTCTATAACTTCTGACAAAGTTATTCTTAGAGACTTTGCAGTTGAAGATGCTAAGGGTGATGCTATTAAGGTCAAAGGCGTCAATGGAATAAGTTTCATTAGAATTAGAACTGAGTGGACTGGTGGTCCAAAGGCCACTAATGGTGCATACGGTCTTTATCCAGTTGAATCAAAAAATGTTCTTATTGATTCTTGTGTGGCAATTGGTGCATCTGATGCTGGTATTTATGTTGGTCAGTCTGAAAATATTATTGTTAAAAATTCCACTGCAGAATTCAATGTAGCTGGAATTGAGATCGAAAACTCTTATTACGCAGATGTCTTTGATAACTACGCTGCTAACAATACAGGCGGCATCCTAATATTTGATTTACCTGATATTCCTCAACAAGGGGGACATCATGTCAGAGTCTTTAGAAATAAATCTGTGAACAACAATACAGATAATTTTGCTCCTGAAGGTAATATTGTTGGTGAAGTTCCTCGCGGGAGTGGAATTATTATCCAGGCTAGTTCAAATGTAGAAGTCTTTGATAATGATATTGGAGATAATGACACTATTAATATAGCTATAGTCACCTATGGTTCTAAAACAGAAGACCAAAATTATTACCCTCACCCAAAAGCAATACAAATTCATGGCAATCGATTTGGTAAGACTGGATATAATCCAGATCTTGAAACCGGTGAGCTAGCAAAAATCTTATTTGAAATAACTGGTGGTGATATGCCAGATATATTTTGGGATGGCATTGTCCCTCTCAACCAAATAATATTTGGTCAGCCTGATGAAGATAAAATTGTTTTAGGGGACAATGGAGATGCTTCATTTTTAACAATAAATCCAATTAAATATTTGCTACCATTTTTTGATCCTGTTGATCGAGATTATGAGAAATTTAGAAGTGAAATAACTCCCCTTCCTCCAGTGAAGTTTAGTGAATCACTTTAAAAAAATATTACTCATAACATTTTTTACTTTTTTTAGTTTCGATGCAGTTTTTGCTGGTGTTAATAATTCTTATGTTGGTGGAGATCAGTTAGCTAAAAAACTCTCAGACTATGAATTCTTTGAAGATCTTTCATCTCAAACTCCTACAAAAGGAGTTCTTCCTTACGAATTAATTAGTCCTCTTTTTTCTGATTATGCAGATAAGTTAAGGTTCATATATATGCCTTCAAGCGGTTTTGCTGAATATATACCTCATAAAGTTTTTGATTTTCCAGAAGGCACGGTTTTAATTAAGACTTTTGCTTATTTAAATGAGCATCCAGAGTCTAATTTAGATAAGCAGCTATTAGAAACAAGGCTTTTAATAAAAAGAGATGAAAAATGGGTGAATGTTAGTTACGTTTGGAATAAGGAACAAAATGATGCATTTCTTAGCATTGCTGGAAAAACAATTACAACTCAATTCGTAAATAATGAAGGTGAAATTCAAGATGTCAGATATAGAGTTCCTAATATAAATCAATGCAAGGAATGTCATCAATCTGGAAAAAGTATTAAGCCTATTGGGCCAAAAGCAAGAAATCTAGATAAAGACTATGCTTATGATGATGGGGTTATGAATCAGTTAATGAAATGGCATGAACAAGGCTGGATTGAAAAAGATATTCAAGTTAGGGCAATGACTGATTGGTCTATTAAAACCATGTCTCTTAATAGCAGAGCTAGATCTTATTTAGATATTAACTGCGGCCATTGTCATATCGAAGGAGGTTCAGCAGATACAACTGGCCTCTATCTTGATTTTAATGAAGATAGGAAGATTCATTTAGGTGTTTATAAAAAACCAATAGCAGCAGGAAGAGCTAGTAACAATTTAAGTTACTCAATTGTTCCTGGTGATCCAGAAAGTTCGATACTTCTATATAGGATGAAATCTCTTGATCCAGGAATAATGATGCCAGAATCTGGAAGAGCTCTTGAACATAAAGAGGCTACACAATTAATAACTAAGTGGATTAAAAATCTGTAAATAGGTTTAAATTTGTCTTTATGGCCATACCTTATTAATATATAACTCTTTTATATGGAGACACATTATGAGATCTAGACATTCAGCACTTAATACTTTTGGCAGGTCATCAAATCCAGCTTTTACAAAGGGGTTCGAAGATAATGTTGGAGATTTACCTTTAAGTGAAAGAATGACACTTGATGGAACTGTAAATAAAACAGGTATTTTATTATCTCTGTGTTTTGGAGGAGCTTTTATTGGGTGGAATAATCCAGGTTTAGTTATGCCTGCCCTTTTGATTGGTTTTGTCCTTGCAATGGTCACAATTTTTAGAAGCAAAGAAAAAGCTGGTACAACCGCTCCTCTGTATGCATTAGTTCAAGGTGTTGCTTTGGGAGGGATTACATTGATGTATGAGAATATGTTTGATGGGATTGCCATTCAGGCTATAGGCTTAACATTTGGCATTCTTGCATCTTTGTTACTTTGTTATAAAAGTGGCTTAATAAAACCAACAGAAAATTTTAGATTGATGATTGGTGCTGGTATTGGCGGAATATTTATTCTTTATATGGTCAGTTTTATAATGAGTTTTTTTGGAGGGGGCCTTAGCCTCTTATCTCCAACTAATGGCTCATTAATGAGCATTGGTTTATCTTTTGGTATCGTATGCTTTGCATCATTATCATTGGTTCTTGATTTTGATTTTATTGAAGATGGAGCCGAGAAAGGTCTTCCAAAATATATGGAATGGTATGGGGCATTTTCTTTAATGGTTACTTTGATCTGGCTTTACTTAGAAATATTAAGATTATTATCTAAGATGAGAAGTAGATAAAACTGTGAACACTATTATTTTTGGCGGCTTAGCCATATTGTCTCTATTTGTTTTTTTTAATTTAGGTAAGGTAAAAGCTTCTAAAAACCAAACTGAACGAAGTAATAGAATTAATAGGTTTGGCCAAGTAGAACCAGATAATATTATTGAAGGTGAATCTCAAGAAATAAAGGAAGATAAAAATGAAGAATAGTAAAAAAAACACGATAATCTTTTCCTTTCTGATTTCCGCTTCATTTGTGCTTTCAGATCCAACAATTATTCAACCAGGAGCGCCTGGAGAAGCTTCTAAAACTCTCGATCCGCAAGCTGCATCAATCATTGCAGATACTTCATATATAAAAGCTGATGTGAAGTTTCTTCAAGGAATGATCATTCATCATCAACAAGCAATCTTAATGTCCTCTATGGCAGATAAAAGAACAAATAATGAAACAATTGTTGATCTAGCTAAAAGAATAGATGTCTCACAAGAAGATGAAATAAATTTTATGGAAAGCTGGCTTTATGACCGTGGTGAGAATAAAAAAGATATGCCTCATCATCATATGGATATGGGTATGGGTATGGGTATGGCTGGAATGGCAACTCCAAAACAATTAGAAGACCTTAAAAAAACCAAAGCTACTGATTTTGACCGATTATTTCTTCAGCTCATGATTGCTCATCATGATGGGGCTTTAAAAATGGTAGAAGAGTTAAAAGAATTTTCTGGTTCTGCTTATGATCCAATATTAAGTGAGTTTGTATCGGATTTAGTTAATGATCAAGGTGTAGAAATTGAGAGAATGAACAGTATTGCTGTAAACCTCTCAGATGACCCTAGATCTGGACTAACTCCAGGCTTATATATTGCAGATGAAGCTATTATGAATTTAGAATTAGTGACTTCTCTTAAAAAGCCAATTGGATTTTTTGATCCAAATAACCCTGAAGGAAAACGTCCAGAAGATCCAGGAAAGGAAAAGGATGAAGATGAGGAGGTTTCAGTTTTAGAAGCATCAAGATCTCTTCTTTCGCCAATGCTAAGTTTTTCAAATACAGATATGGCTTTCCAAGATGATTTGTTAGTGACGGGAAGCTATCACGGATTTAATATGTATAAGATTAAAGACGATGGTATTCCAGATTTAATATCCTCAGTTGTATGTCCTGGAGGTCAGGGAGACGTTTCTATAGTTGGTGATTTATTAATCATGTCGGTTGAACAAGTTCGCGGCCGCGTTGATTGCGGTAGAGAGGGAGTTGGGAAAGATGCAAGCCCAGAACGTTTTCGTGGAATTAGAATATTTGATATTTCTGATCAAAGTCGCCCAAAACAAGTAGGAATAGTTCAAACTTGTAGAGGATCTCACACTCATTCTGTGGTTTCTGGTCCATCAAGTGATGGAAAGATTATTATCTATAATTCAGGTACTTCTAGTGTAAGAGATGAAGAAGAACTAGAGCAATGTGTTGGTAATATACCTGGTGATGAAAGAACAGCTCTTTTTAGAATTGATGTAATTGAAATACCGATATCAGATCCATCAAAGTCAAGAATAGTGAGCAGTCCTGCAGTATTTGCAGATCTTGAAACAGGTTCTCTTGCTGGACTTTGGAGAGGTGGTGATCATGGTGATGAAACCCAAGAAACTAAACGTACTGATCAATGTCATGATATTACAGTATTCCCTTCAGCAAATATTGCTGCAGGTGCATGTTCAGGAAATGGAATTCTTTTTGATATAACTGATCCATATAATCCAAAAAGACTAGACGTCGTTACAGATGAAGGTTTTGCTTACTGGCATTCTGCAACATTTAATAATGATGGAACTAAGATAATATTTACTGATGAATGGGGTGGCGGTGGTCGTGCGAGATGCCGAGCTTGGGACCCACTTAATTGGGGTGCTGATGCTATATACGACATAGTTGATAATAAATTAGAGTTTAGGAGTCACTATAAAATGCCTGCTCCTCAACTAGAAACAGAAAACTGTGTTGCGCATAATGGGTCAATTATTCCGGTCCCAAATCGTGATATTTTTGTTCAAGCTTGGTATCAAGGCGGTATATCGGTTATAGATTTTACTGACTCTTCTGACCCTAAAGAGATTGCTTATTTTGATCGCGGTCCAATAGATAAAGATATATTAGTTACTGGAGGATATTGGTCTTCTTACTTTTATGAAGGCTACATATACGGAACAGAAATTGTTCGTGGTCTTGATGTTTTTAGACTTACACCAAGTCAATATCTTACTGAAAATGAAATTGATGCAGCCTCTAAAGCATATCCAGAATCAGGAAGCAGAATATTTAATCCTCAACAACAGATACCAATGTCTTGGCCTGACAATGCTTCTGAGTAACTAGATATTTTACGTGCTATTGCATATTTACATGCTAATCCTTAAAATCTAATTTCAATGGAGGAAAAATGATCGAAGAAGCTGCAGCTGTTGTTACAGATAAGTCCGCAATTATCACATTTGCTGTGCCCGTCTTCTTTTTAATGATTATTATTGAATACTTTTATGGCAGATATGTAGGTAAAGATACTTATAGGCTCAATGATACATTTACCAGTATCTCTCTAGGCATGATAAGTAGATATCCCACTATGTTAAACCTTGGAGTGCAAAGTTTAATTTTTGTATACATTGGTAAATACATGAATGTGGGTCTTTTATCTATGAAAAATCCACTGACGTGGATTATTGCTTTTCTTTTGTACGATCTTTCTTATTATTGGATGCACAGATTACATCATGAAATTAAGATTCTTTGGGCAACTCATAGCGTTCATCATCATGGCGAAGATTATAATCTTGCTACAGCTTTAAGACAGACTAGCACCGGCTGGCTTTGGAAATGGATTTTTTATATGCCTATGATTATGCTTGGCGTTCCAGGTGAAGTTTTTGTAACGGTAGCTGGCATTAACTTAGTTTACCAATTCTGGGTTCATACAGAGCATATAGGTCATTTAGGATTCTTAGAAAAGATATTTATTACGCCTATGAATCATGGAATTCATCACGCAAAAAATAAAGAATACATAGATGCAAATTATGGTGGTGTTTTCATTATTTGGGATCGTATGTTTGGGACATATACAGCAAGAATGCCTGATGTTACTCCTGTGTATGGAACCGTGAGTGCTTTAAAGAGTTTTAATCCTATTTGGGCCAATATTCAGGTTTACTCAACGATGATTAAAGACACAATAAAAACAGAAAAAATGAGTGATAAATTTAAAATTTGGTATTCAAAAACATATTGGAGGCCTGAAGACTGCATAGAAGTGAAAGACCCTAAAGAATTTTATGTGAAATACAATCCAATCATATCTTTAGATATAAAAGTTTTTGCTTTTTTCCAAATGTTATTTACAACCATTGTCTCAGGCTCTGTATTGTTCTTTCTTGCTCAGTATTCTTATAATGAAATCATTGTATTTGGTATAGCCATTACACTTTTGAGTAGTCTCACAGCGTCTTTATTACAAGGTAATTCATATATGTATGCAGTTATTCTTGGTTTATCTATTTTTGGTGTTCTTGGGATAGAGTATCTTGCATTTTTAAATAACAATATCCTCTCAACACAGTTATTAATGAGTCAGCTTTTTGTAAATATTGGAGTTGTGAGTTTATTGTTTATCTATCAAGCTTATCAAGCCTTGAATCCTCTGAAAGATAAAAGAGTTTTATAAAATCTAGTTATTAGTTTCTTTGGCTGGGACTCCAGCTACTGTTGTATTGCTGTTAACATCTTTTAGAACCAAGCTTCCGGCTGCGACTATTGACCCTTCTCCTATAGTAATATTTCCAAGAACAGTACTCGCAGCAAATATAGAAGCACCCTTTTTTATATTAGGATGTCTTTTACCAGAGTCAAATCCTTTACCGCCCAAGGTCACGCCCTGATATATAGATACCTCTGTTTCTATTTTAGCTGTTTCGCCGATTACTACTCCCGTTGCATGATCTATCATAACGCCGCCAGCAATTTTAGCTGCTGGATGGATATCTAAACCAAAAACCTCAGATGCTCTATTTTGAAAAAATAACGCCATAGTGTGTCTTTCGTTATTCCATAAACAATGAGCAGCTCTATAAGTTGCTAATCCTAAAAAACCTTTATAAAAAAGTAATGGGGTAGAAACAAAATTACATGCAGGATCACTATCCTTGAAAAATCTTAAATCGGCTTCTAATGAAACCTCTATATCATCACAATCTCTATAGACATCTAAAATAAATTCCTTAATATCCATTGCTGATAATGCATCGCTATGAAGTTTTGAAGCTAGGATAGATGCAACAGCAGCAAGTAAATCTTTTTGCGATAATATTAGAGAATGTAAGAATGATCCAAGAGTAGGCTCAGCATCTATTCTAAGACCTATCTCATGTCGAATTTCTTTCCAAAGCTCTCTATCCATAGTAATGATTATAAACTTTTTTGGAGTTAATAAGGATTAAGATGGCTTTAGTGCCATCTTAATCAGGATATTAAGATATGTCGAAACGATCTGCATTCATAACCTTGTTCCAAGCTGAAATAAAGTCATTAACAAATTTATCTTTAGCGTCATTCGAAGCATAAACTTCAGCTAAAGCTCTTAATTGAGAATTGGAACCAAAAACAAGATCTGCTCTCGAAGCAGTTCTAACCTTTTCACCAGAAACCCTATCAAAACCTTCATAAGAATTACCAGTTCCATTTGGTTTCCATTCAACCTTCATATCTAAAAGAGTATTAAAATGATCATTGGTAAGAGTATTTGAATTATCAGAATAAAGGCCATAACCGTTTGAGCTAATTCCTAATGATCTCATACCACCAAGCAGTACCGTCATTTCAGGAGCTGTTAAGCTAAGTAACTGGGCCTTATCTAACATCATTTCCTCAGGAGTTACATTAATACCTGATTTATGAAAATTTCTAAACCCATCTGAATGAGGCTCTAAAACTGAAAATGATTCTACATCGGTCTGATCTTGCGAGGCATCACCCCTTCCAGCCATAAAAGGAACTTTAATCCCTGTTGCCATCTCAATGCCAACGTTTCCAGCCAATATAATAATGTCAGCAATTGATGCGCCTGTTTCATTTGATATCTCTTCATATATAGCTAAGACCTTTTGAAGTTGAGTTGGCTTGTTAACTTCCCAATCTTTTTGAGGAGCTAATCTAATTCGTGATCCATTAGCACCACCTCTCATATCTGAGGCTCTGTATGTTGATGCACTTGCCCATGCAGTTTCTACCATTTCTTGAATTGATAAATCACATTCTTTAATTTTCTGAGCAACAACATTTGTATCATAATCTGTTGAGCCTAATGGCACAGGATCCATCCAAATTCTTTCTTCTTTTGGAACTTCAGGACCCATATATCTAGTTTTTGGACCCATATCTCTGTGAAGTAACTTAAACCAGGCTTCAGCAAAAGCATCTGCAAATTCTTCTGGATTTTTATGAAAGTGCTTAGAGATTTTTTTATATTCTGGGTCTTCCCTAAGAGCAATATCAGCAGTAGTCATCATAGTAGGAACTCTTATTGAAGAATCTTCAGCATCAGGAGCTAGGTCCTCATCTTTTACATCTACTGCATGCCAAACTTTAGCACCTGCTGGTGTATCAACAAGTTCCCACTCATAACCGAATAATAGATCAAAATATCCGTTATCCCATTGAGTTGGATTAGCAGTCCAAGCTCCTTCAAATCCACTAGTAATGGTATCTCTTCCTTTGCCCGAAGCATAAGAACTCATCCACCCTAATCCCATCTTTTCAAGGGCACCACCTTCTGGCTCTACTCCAACGCTTTCTTCTGGGCCAGCTCCATGACCTTTACCAAATGTATGTCCGCCAGCAACTAATGCTACGGTTTCATAATCGTTCATTGCCATTCTGCCAAACGTTGTTCTTACATCATGTGCACTTGCAAGAGGGTCTGGATTTCCGTCTGGACCTTGAGGGTTTACATATATTAATCCCATTTGAACTGCGCCAAGAGGCATGTCTAAGGACTCTCTATCGTCATTGCTTTCGTATCTATTATTTTCAAGCCATTCTTTTTCTAATCCCCAATGGATATCTTCCTCAGGAGCCCATATATCAGGTCGCCCGCCGCTGAAGCCAAATGTTTTGCCACCCATTGATTCAATTGCTACATTACCAGCAAGAATTAATAAGTCAGCCCAGCTAATTTGTTTTCCATACTTTTGTTTAATTGGCCAAAGCAATCTTCTAGCCTTATCTAAGTTTCCGTTATCAGGCCAACTATTAAGTGGTGCAAATCTTTGAGCACCGGTTCCGCCACCACCACGTCCATCTGTGCTTCTATATGTTCCAGCTGCATGCCAAGTCATTCTTATAAAAAAAGGTCCATAATGACCATAATCTGCAGGCCACCAATCTTGAGAATCTGTCATTAATGCATTCAAGTCTTCTTTGAGTGCGTCATAATTGATTTTGGAGAACTCTTCTTGGTAATCAAACTCATCTTCCATAGGATTCGATTTACTATCATGTTGATGAAGAATATTAAGGTTTAAATTATTAGGCCACCAGTCACGAACTGATGTGCTGCTAGCTTTATTTGTTGTTGCGGCCCCATGCATTACAGGACATTTGCCTTCACTTTCATTACTCATTTGTGGTTTTCCTCCTACGAACAAACACTTTTAAATTCTTTTGATATATAAATATAACAAAAAAAATACATAAATAAACATATCAAATTTATATATGTTTATTTCAAAAAATGGTGGAGCTACGCGGGATCGAACCGCGGACCCCCTGCTTG
>CESI01031434.1_pt1 | contig 22370 bp, 21 predicted proteins | sample 356301 | NCBI WGS metagenome assembly CESI01 (sample SAMEA2621423, study PRJEB7988) | marine metagenome | biome: marine biome (ENVO:00000447); feature: deep chlorophyll maximum layer (ENVO:xxxxxxxx); material: "saline water (ENVO:00002010), including plankton (ENVO:xxxxxxxx)" | depth 40 m | reverse complement strand
AATTAGGAGCAAAAGTTAATATTACTAACCAAAGTTTTCATTTAAAAAAAAGAAAAAAATTTAATTCAAATGTAATAATAGATACTTATGACGATCATAGAATGGCGATGGCATTTACTCCTTTAGCTCTTTTAAAACCAATTATAATTAATAATCCCAAGGTAATATCTAAGTCTTTTCCTTCTTTCTGGACGACTTTATCTAAATTATGTTTTGAAATATCAGAGTATTGAGCTAATTATATACGATTTAACTTGACTTTGCTACTATCATGAGTGTATATTTGCACTTCTAAAATTTAAACATGAAATTATCCCATTTCCAATTTGATCTTCCAGAAAAATTATTAGCTCAATATCCTTCTGATCATAGAGATGAATCTAGATTAATGGTTCTGGATAAAAAGAATGAGACTATTGAACATAAAACTTTTAAGGATATTACAAGTTATTTTGATGAAGGAGATACCTTTGTTATTAATAATACTAAAGTTTTTCCAGCAAGATTAATGGGAAATAAAGAGAAAACTGGAGCGAGAATTGAAGTTTTTCTTTTAAGGGAGTTAAATGATGAACAGAGATTGTGGGATGTTTTGGTAGACCCTGCTAGAAAAATAAGAATTGGAAATAAGCTCTATTTTGGAGATGATGATAGTTTAGTTGCTGAAGTTATTGATAACACTACATCAAGAGGAAGAACATTGAGATTTCTCTACGATGGTTCTTATGATGAATTTCGCAAAGCCCTTTTTGAATTAGGCCAAACTCCTTTACCAAAATATATAGATAGAGAGGAAGAAGATTTTGACCAAGAAAGATATCAAACTATATATGCAAAACATGAAGGTGCTGTAGCAGCTCCAACTGCTGGAATGCATTTTTCTAAACATCTTTTAAAAAGACTTGAAATAAAAGGAATTAATACAGCTGAAATAACTTTACATATTGGATTAGGAACCTTTAACCCTGTTGAGGTTGAAGATCTTTCCAAGCATAAAATGGATTCTGAGGAACTTTTCATTAACCAAAATGCATGTGATATTGTTAATAATGCGAAAGCAAATAAAAAAAGAATTTGTGCTATCGGAACTACATCTATGCGAGCTTTAGAGTCATCTGTATCATCTTTTAATACTTTAAATCCTTATTCAGGCTGGACTCATAAGTTTATTTTTCCACCCTATAAATTTAGTCTAGCAGATTCTATGATTACCAATTTTCATACACCAAAATCTACTCTACTTATGATGGCTGCTGCTTTTGGTGGTCATGACTTTATCAAGGAAGCTTATCAAGTTGCCATTAAAGAAAAATATAATTTTAATTCTTATGGTGATGCAATGTTAATTATATAGAAAATAAATATGAAAAAAGACATACGTTCTTTAAGCCTTAAAGATTTGTGTTCTTTTTTTGAATCTAATAATTACCCTTCTTTCAGAGGAAAACAGGTCTATAACTGGCTTTGGAATAAATCTTGTTTTTCGTTCGATGAAATGACGAACATCTCACTAGAGTTAAGAAATTTATTGAAAAATGAATTCGTTATTAACCATATCAAAATAGATGATATTCAAAAAAGTAATGATGGTACAATAAAAAATGCTGTAAAATTATTTGACAATCTTTTAGTTGAGTCTGTATTAATTCCGGTTAAAAATAGAACAACAGCTTGTATTTCAAGTCAGGTTGGTTGTAGTTTAGATTGTGAATTTTGTGCCACTTCACGTTTAAAAAGAATGCGAAATTTGAAGCCTGACGAAATATTTGATCAAGCTTCAACAATAAACCTCCAAAGTAAGCTTTATTATGATAGGCCGATATCTAATATTGTATTTATGGGTATGGGTGAACCTTTATTAAACTATAAGAATTTAATTTTAGGAATCGAAAAAATTACTAGTAAAGATGGTTTAGGTATGTCTCCCAAGCGAATAACAGTATCTACATCTGGAATTACAAAATTAATTATCAGAATGGCTGATGACGATGTGAAATTTAATTTAGCTATTTCATTACATTCTGCCATTGAAGAAACTCGTAATAAAATAATGCCTTTTTCTAAAAAGTTTCCTTTAGATGAATTATTAGATGCTGTAAAATATTGGAATAAAAAAACCGGAAAAATTGTCACATATGAATATATAGTGTGGAAAGAAATAAATGATGATATGAAAGATATAAATGCATTAGTTGAATATTGTAAATCTTCTCCTTGTAAGGTTAATTTAATACAATATAATAAGACGGAGAATCCTTTTTATGTTGCAGCAGATGATAAAATAATCGATAAATATATACTTGAACTAGAGAAAAATAGAATACCTGTAACAATAAGAAAATCAAGAGGAAAAGATATTGATGCTGCTTGTGGACAACTTGCTAATAAACTTATAAATTAATCATTTGGCTGGAATTTTATGAAAGAAATTGAAAAAATCAAATTTCCAATAAAAAATGAAATTGAACTTTTTGAATCAAAGTTTCAAAAGTCAATGAATTCAAATGTTCCTTTGTTAAATAGAATTACTCATTATGTGGTAAATAGAAAAGGAAAGCAAATGAGACCAATGTTTGTTTTTTTAACTGCTAAAATGCTTTCCGATGGAAAAATTAATGATAAAGTATATAGAGCTGCATCTGTAATTGAGTTAATTCACACAGCTACTTTAGTTCATGATGACGTGGTGGATTCGAGTAATATGAGAAGAGGATTCTTTTCATTAAATGCTTTATGGAAAAACAAAATAGCTGTTTTAGTTGGAGATTTTTTATTATCAAAGGGAATGCTTTTATGTATTGATAATAATGATTTTGATCTTCTGAAATTGATTTCAAAGTCCGTTAGAGACATGAGTCAAGGGGAGCTTTTGCAAATTGAAAAAGCTAGGAGGTTAGACATAGATGAAGATACTTATTTTGAAATAGTAAGAAAAAAAACGGCTTCTTTAATTTCTTCGTGTTGTGCTTTGGGAGCATCAGCATCCAATGTTTCTGAAGATAAAATAATTCAATTTGCAAATTTTGGCGAAAAAATAGGTATTGCATTTCAACTAAAAGATGATTTATTTGATTATGGTAATAAAAAAATTGGAAAGCCAACTGGGATTGATTTAAAAGAAAAAAAACTAACACTTCCAGTAATATATTCTTTAAATAATTCATCCACATCTAAAAAAAGATGGCTTATTAATTGTATTAAAAATCATAATGATGACAAAAAAGTAGTTAAGGAAGTAATAAAATACGTCAAAGAATCGGGTGGAATTGATTATACCATATCAAAACTAAAATTATTTCAAAAAGAAGCTCTTGAATGCTTGAATGAGTATCCAGATAATCAATATAAAAAAAGTTTAATTAAACTGGTGAATTATGTAATTGAAAGAGAATATTAATTTCTTTTAATAATTCATTTAAAAACATTTTTTTTATTTAAATTCAATAGTATATTAAAATTAATAATTTGATTTCTAAAAACACTATAGATAAAGTTTTTGAACAATCGCGTGTAGAAGAGGTTATTGGAGACTTTGTTCAATTAAAAAAAGCAGGTTCAAACTACAAAGCATTAAGCCCTTTTTCAAATGAAAAGACTCCAAGTTTTGTAGTTTCACCAGTGAAACAAATATGGAAAGATTTTAGCAGTGGAAAAGGGGGTAATTCTGTTGCTTTTTTGATGGAGCATGAGCATTTTACTTACCCTGAAGCAATAAAGTATTTAGCTAGAAAATATAATATAGAAATTGAAGAAACTCAATTAAATAATGAAGACAAAGAAAAAGCAAGCGAAAGAGAGAGCTTATTTATAGTCTCAGAATTTGCTAAAGATTTTTTAAAAAAAAACCTTAATGAATCCCAAGAAGGTAGATCTATTGGTCTTTCTTATTTTCAAGAAAGAGGTTTTTCATCTGACACTATTGATAATTTTGATTTAGGCTTCTCCAACAAAGAAATTAATTTTTTTTCAAAAAATGCTTTAAAAAAAGGCTATGACAAAATTTTTTTGGAAAAAGCAGGACTTTCAATTTTTAACGATAATAAAATTGTAGATAGATTTAGAGGAAGAGTTATTTTTCCAATTCATAGTATGTCAGGCAGGGTATTGGGTTTCGGAGGAAGAATTCTTAATAATGAAATTAAAACAGCAAAGTATTTAAATTCTCCAGAAAGTTTAATTTACAATAAGAGCAAAGTTTTATATGGAATTTATTTTGCAAAACAAGAAATAGCAAAACTTGATAATTGCTATATCGTGGAAGGATATACAGATGTAATTCAGCTTCATCAAAAAGGAATTAAAAATGTTGTATCATCCTCTGGAACTTCATTGACAAATGATCAAATTACATTAATTAGAAGATTAACTTCTAATATTACAATGCTGTATGATAGCGATAAAGCTGGAGTAAACGCCACTTTAAGAGGAGTGGATATGATTTTATCAGCAGGAATGAACGTAAGTATATGTACTTTTCCTGAGGGCCAAGATCCAGACAGTTTTAGTCAAGAGCGAAGTTCAGAAGAAATTAAAGATTTTTTGGTTCAAAATTCTAAAGATTTTATTCGATTTAAGGCTTCATTTCTATCAAGTAAAAGTATACAAGACCCTATTTTAAAAGCTAAAACAATTAATGAAATGGTTACGAGTATTTCAATAATTCCTGATAGAATTAAACAAGAGTTATATGTAAAGCATTGTTCTAAAATAATGGATGTTTCTGAAGATGTACTTTTTAATTCTTTAGCTCAGCAAAACAAAAGTGAGGTTTCATATTTTTCAAAAAGAAATGTTACTAAAATTCAAAAAACCTCAAAAAATATAAAAGTCGATGTGTTATTTGAATTAGAGAAAAAAATTATTGAAATTTTATTGCTTTATGGAAATCAAACAGAGAAATTTGAAGAAGTTATTCTTAAAAAAGATAAAAATGGTGAAGTTTTAATGGAGCCTTTAACAGTTGAATCGTTGGTTTATGAAAAAATATTTTTGGATTTACAGCAAGATGAAGTTGAGTTTACCAATGAATCTTTTAAAATTTTATATAAAAAAATATTAAGTGAACTTCAGAAAAATGGCGAATTAGTTTTAGATGTTTTTTTAAATAGTTTAGATGCTGAATTGTCAAATCATGTAACTTCAATTTTAATGAATGAGGATAGGTACCAGCTTCATGATTGGTTTAGTAAAGATATTGTAGTAAAAGACAAGAAAAAGTTGATTTCTCAATTAGTTTCTGAAACAATTCTTAGTCTGAGGACTTATTTAATTAATGAAAAAGTTAAAGAGTTGCAGGACGAAACACAAAATAATTCTGAAAATAACAATGAAATATTAGAAGAAATAACAGATTATTATAAATTAAAATCATTGCTTTCTAAAAAGCTTAATAGAGTACTTTAGATTACCTTAATTCATCTGGAATTAAATATATTGGAATAGGATTCATTTTATGAAGATTCTGCTTATTAAATTTATTTAGTATTTCAAAAACTTCTCTTTCTCTACCGTCAAATTCAAAAGACTTTTTGCCATAATCTTTTTCTTTCATTGCCCATTCCAACTCCTTGTAAGTCGCTCCAATCTGCTCCTCATCTGTCCTGTCATCGTCCCATAGTCCATCAGTTGGTTTAGCAACAATTATATCATTGATTATATCTAGTGCTTTAGCTATTTCAAAAACTTCAGATTTATATAAGTCAGCAATAGGACTTATGTCTACCCCGCCATCACCATATTTAGTGTAAAAGCCAATCCCAAAATCTTCTACTTTGTTTCCAGTTCCAGCTACTAAACTATTTTGAATGCCAGCAAAATAATATAATGTAGCCATCCTTAATCTTGATCTTGAATTAGCTAATGATAACAAATTGTTTTTGTTAGAACTAATTTGAATTGAATCTTGAAAAGAAGAAAAAGTTTCACTTAAATCAATTGATTTGAAAAATACGTTTTCATACTTATTTTTTAGCCACTTTATATGACTAATAGCTCTATTGTGTTCTTCTTTACTTTGTAGTATTGGTAAGTCTAAACATAAAACAGGTAGTTCAGTTTTTGCACAAAGGGTTGATGTTACTGCTGAGTCAACACCTCCAGAAACCCCAATAACAAAACCATTTGTTTTAGACTTTAAAGAATAGTTTTTTAACCAATTTGTTATATTTTCAATAATTTTTTTTGAATTCATGAAAAAATATTTAGTGTAATTGAAATTATTGAATTAGTTTATATTAAGTTTGATCATGTATTATTACATATTTGTAAAATTAATAGTTTTATGATTGATTGTAAAATTTCGAGAGTTATTTTGTGCTTTTTTTTATTAAATTTTTTAGCATGCGAATCCAATACTCAAAAAGAAGATTTAAATATTCATCGTTTTGAAAATGAATTTTACAACTCTAGTGAAGAAGAACTTCATTTATTAATTAATAAATATCCATATTTATTTCCGAAGGAATTTCCTATTGAAACATGGAAATCGTTTTTAAAAGACTCAACTAACCTCATTGTATTTGACGAAACATCCAAGGTTTTTAATGACTTTAAAATTATTAGTGAAGAAATATTGGAAGTATTTACAAATTTTCAAAAAATTTCCCCTGAATTTATTAAACCTAAAATAATTACATTAACTTCTCAAACTGATTATAAAAACCGCATTATATATGCAGATTCTTTATTGTTGATTTCATTGGATTCCTATTTAGGCAAGAATTTTTATCCAGATTTACCTGAATATATCTCATCTAACATGACTAAAGAATATATTTCAAATGATATTTCAGAAGAAATTTCTAAACAGTTTATTAAAAAATCTAATGATCGAACATTACTTAGTGAAATTATATATCACGGAAAAATTTTATATCTAAATAGGCAATTAACTCCTTTCAATAAAGAGTATTTAATTTTTCATTCTAGTTTTGATAAAATTAAATGGGCCGATGAAAATGAATTTAATATTTGGAGTTTTTTCATTGAAAACGATTTTTTGTTTAGCACAAGAAATGACTTAAAATCTAGATTTATTTCTTTTTCCCCTTTCTCAAAATTTAATCTTGATATTGATAAAAAATCACCAGGAAGTATCGGAAAGTGGTTGGGTTATAAAATTGTAAATTCGTTTATGAAAAACAATAATGTTGATATAAAAGATCTTTTAAATAAAGACTATTATCAGATTTACATTAATTCAAAGTATAAACCAAAAAAACAATGAAAAAGACTCGTATCTCATTTGACGTAGAACTAGATGAAAATAATGTCCCAGAAAAAATTGTATGGACTGCACCTGACGGTGGTGTTTCTAATGAAGAATCTAAAGCTGTATTTTTATCAGTTTGGAATCATAAAAAGCAAGAGACACTTAAAATTGATTTATGGACAAAGGACATGCCTTTAGATCATATGAATGTTTTTTTTCATCAAACTTTGGTCAGTATGAATGAAACTTTTTTAAAGGCAACTCAAAATCAAAAAATGAGTGATTCGTTTAAACAGTTTTGTGAGTATTTTGCTGAAAATTTAAAACTACAATCTCCTCGAAAACTATAAATCAGAATAAATTAATTTTAAAATTTCGTCTCTTCCTTTTTTTGTTTTGGAAGAACTAACAATAAATTCAGGACAAATGTTAGTTTCTTTAAAAGTGTTTTTGATATAGCTTTCAGCTTTGTTTTCTTTTTGAGTAACTTTTAATTTATCTTCTTTTGTAAAAATTATTTTAAAGTTTATATTTTTTTTATTTAGCCAGTTCATAAATTCCATATCAATTTGCTGGGGTTCAAGCCTAAGATCAATTAATAAAAAGGTCATTGTGATTTTATTTCTGTTTGTGAAATAATCTACTATAATATTTTCAATTTTTTTTTTTTCTTTTTTAGAAATTTTAGCATAACCATATCCAGGAAGATCAACTAAATACCAATTATTATTTATAAAAAAATGATTTATTAATAAAGTTTTCCCTGGATTTCCTGAAATTTTAGCAAGCTTTTTATTTTGTGTAAGCATATTAATTAAGGAAGATTTCCCCACATTAGACCTTCCAATAAATACAAATTCGGGAACATTGTTTCCAGGGCAGTCAATAGCTTTTGAACTACTTTTAATGAAGTTACTAAATTTAATGTTCATAGCTAAAATTGTTTTTCAGCAAACCATTTTTTTATTACTTCATTAAACTGGTCGGGATGTTCCATCATTGGAGCGTGTCCACATTTTTTTATCCAATATAATTTTGAATCTGGGAGTAGTTTATTGAACTCTTTTGCAACTTCAGGAGGGGTGACCTTGTCATTTTCTCCCCATATTAGTGCAATTGGTGTTTTGATATTTGGGAGATCTTTGGCCATATTATGTCGTATTGCACTTTTTGCCATAGCCAAAATTCTAATTACTTTTCCCCTGTCATTTACCGATTCAAAAACTTCATCAACTACTTCTTTTGTAGCTATATTAGGTGAATAGAAAACATCTTCTGTCTTTTTTTTGATAAAATTGTAATCTCCTCTTTTTGGGTATGTATCTCCCATTGCATTTTCATATAGACCTGAGCTTCCCGTCAATACTAAAGCTTTAGTGTATTCTGGAAAAAGTTTTGCATGTAAAAGACCGACATGTCCACCTAAAGAATTTCCTATTAAAATAACTTTTTCTAGTTTTAAAAATTTTATGAAGTTGTTTACGAATTTTGCAAAATACTTTACATTTGTATCAAAAAGTGAAGCTGTGTATATTGGAAGTTCTGGCATAAAAATTTTATATCCCAACTTTGGAAAGTGGGAGATAAATCCCTCAAAATTTCCAAGACCACCCATTAATCCGTGTAGTATTATAATAGGATCTCCCTCTCCACTAGTTAAGTATTTGAAACCATCCTTTTCAATATGTTTTATATCAATCATAAAAAAATAAATCCTAATTGGTAAATATAGCTAATTAGGATTTATAAGGTTAAATCGTTTATTCATAAAAACATTTGATAATTAAATTATTGAAATTGAGTTATTTATAACTAAAATCTCTTCTCATTATTAATTTATTAACAAAGTGGGTAAAAGTGGGTAAAAGTGGTAAAATTTCAATATATTTGAATCTATACTCAACAATAAACAGTGATTAATTTAATCGGAACATACGAATGTAAAGCAGATGTCAAAGGCCGTTTGTTATTACCCATTGCTTTAAAGAGACAATTAGGTAATCAAATTAATGAAAATTTTATTTTAAAAAGATCTGTTTTTCAACCTTGCTTAGAATTACATCCATATGGGGAATGGAAATTAACAATGGATAAAGTCAATAAGCTAAATAGATTTTTAAAAAAAAATAATGATTTCATTAGAATGTATACAGCAGGTGTGAGAGTTATTGATTTGGATAATAATGGAAGAATTTTAATACCAAAGGATTTATTAAAATCACATTTTTCTAAAAACAATCTTGTTATAACGACTGCAATAAACATGATAGAAATTTGGGATAAAGATTCTTATGAAAAAGTTATAAATGATTCAGAAATCGATTTTGCTGATTTATCTGAAAAAGTAATGGGAAATCAAGAAGATGATATATCATAACCCTGTAATGCTTAAGGAGACAATTGATTGCCTTGAACTAAAGGAGGATGGAGTTTATGTTGATTTAACTTTTGGTGGAGGTGGTCATTCAAAAGAAATATTAAATTTTTTGAGTGATAAAGGTAAATTATTAGCTTTTGATCAAGACATAGATGCAATTGAAAATAAAATTTTAGATGACAGACTTTTATTGATTAATCAGAATTTTAAATTTTTAAAACAAAATTTAAATTATCACGGTTACCCAACGGTAGATGGAATACTAGCAGATTTAGGAGTTTCATCTTATCAATTTGATAAGCCAGAGAGAGGATTTTCAATTAGGCATGAATCTAAGTTAGATATGCGAATGAATAAAAATGGAGATTTAACCGCTTCAGATATATTAAATAATTATTCTGAATCTGAGTTATCAAAAATATTTTATGACTATTCTGATCTCAGAAATTCTAGAGCAATCGCAAAATTAATTATTGAAAAAAGAAATGAAAATAAAATTCTTTCAACTGAACAGTTTAATAAAATGTTAGAACCATTTCTTTCAAAAGGTTATGAAAACAAAACCTTAGCAAAAATATATCAAGCATTAAGAATTGAGGTTAATGATGAAATAGAGGTTTTAAAACAATTATTACTTCAATTGCCAGATGTATTAAGAAAGGGAGGTAAAATAGTAATAATCACTTACCACTCTGTTGAAGATAGATTAGTAAAAAGATTTATTCAAAATGGATGTTTTGAATCAGAACCATTAAAAGATGATTTTGGGAAATATAAATTACCATTCAAAAAGTCATTTAAATTTATTGCACCTAGTTTAAAAGAAACAAAAATAAATAGTAGATCAAGAAGTGCAAAGTTAAGATCAGCTGAAAGAATATGAATAATATCAACAAAATAGTTTTAGGTAATTTTTTAATAGAAAACAGTTCTTTTAAAAATTGGAGATTTATAATTTTTCTTTTTATAATGGCAATTATAATGATTTTTTCCTCTCATCTAGTGGATAAAAAAATAATATCAATAAGCGATTTAAAAAATGAAATTTCTGTTTTAGAAAGTGAGTTTTTAGAAAATAGAAAAAGAGTTATGAAGCTTAAAATGGAATCAAATATTGCGCTCTTAATGAAAGAAAGTAATATAAAAAGTTCAAAAAAACCTCCAAAAAAAATAATTATAAATTAATGTTAACCAATCAAAAACAATTTTTATACAGGCTCTATTTTGTTGCTAGTGTTCTAGTTTTTTTGGGTTTAGGGATTGGTTATAAAATTTTTAATATTCAATTTTTAGAAGGCGAAAAGTTTAGAAATTTAGCCAAAGAAAAAGCAATCCAAAACTTTATAATTTCTCCAAAAAGAGGGAATATATATTCTGATGATGGAAGTCTTTTAGCTTCATCAACATCTAACTATGATATATATTTTGATGCAGTGACTGTTTCAAGAAAAAATTTTAATAAATACATTAATCCATTATCTATTGCACTGTCTAAGAAGTTTAATAAATCCACAGAACATTACAAAAATTCTTTAAATAATGCAAAGAAAATAAATAAGAGATATCATCTTATTGCAAGAAACATATCAATTAACGTTTTAAATGATATTAAAAAAATGCCTTTATTTAAATTGGGTGGTGTCAAAGGAGGTTTGATTATTGAAAAAAAATTATCTAGGGAATATCCTTTAGGTAAAATTGCAGAAAGAACTATAGGTTACGAAAGAAAAAATTCAAAAAATATTTATGTTGGTGTTGGTTTAGAACATGCATATGGTGAGATATTGAGAGGAAAAAATGGTTCTCAATTAATGCAAAAAATATCAAATGGAAAGTGGAAACCAATTGAGAGTTCTGGAGAAATTGTTCCAAAACCTGGATTGGATATAGTTAGTACTATCAACGTTGACATCCAAGATATTGCTCATCATTCACTTCTGGGTCAATTAGAAAAATTTGAAGCAGATCACGGAACCGTTGTTGTTATGGAAACTAAAACTGGGGCAATTAAAGCAATTTCTAATTTAGGAAGAACTTCAGAGGGTAAGTATTATGAAAAATTAAATTATGCAGTAGGTGAATCTCACGAGCCTGGATCTACATTTAAACTAATGGCAATAATAGCTGCTTTGGAGGATAATGTTATAGATTCCTCGACTTTAATTGATACAAAAAAAGGAATACTTTCCTTCTATGGAAATAAAGTTAGAGACTCTAAAAAAGGGGGTTATGGAAAAATAACAGCAAATGATGTGTTTAAGTTTTCGTCGAATACAGGAATTGTTGATATAGTTACTCGTGGATATGCTGATAATCCAAGGAAATTCTCTGATAGATTGTATAATATGGGTTTAAACTCTATACTTAATTTGTCTATTAAGGGGGAAGGAAAACCTAGAATTCCTCATCCTAAAGATAAAAGTTGGAATGGACTATCGTTACCATGGATGGCCTATGGATATGGTGTATTGCTAACTCCACTTCAAACATTAGCATTTTATAATGCAGTCGCAAATAATGGTGAATTACTAAAACCAGTTTTTATAAATAAAACTAGTTCTTATGACATAGATAATAATGTTACACAAAAAATTGTATTAAATCCCTCAATCTGTTCAAAAGAAACCTTATCAAAAGTAAAATTAATGATGGAGAGCGTAGTAAATGATGAGGGTGGAACGGCCTATAATATAAGATCAAAAGAATTTAAAATTGCAGGAAAAACAGGTACTTGTCAAGTAGATTATAACACAGATGACGTACAATATATTTCTACTTTTGTTGGATATTTTCCCGCAGAAAAACCCAAATATTCATGTATAGTAGTAATTCATAAACCAAATAAAAATAAAGGCTACTATGGCTCAACAGTTGCAGCTCCGGTATTTAAAAAAATTGCTGAAAAATTATATTCAATAACACCAAAAATTAAAGCTGAATTTACGTGGAAAGATATTAACAATAATAAACTTAATGTAAATCAAATAAAAATTGATAAAAAGAATGGAGAGATTAAAAATATTAATGGTAAAAACTTTAATGAGGTTTTACCTATTCTTGAGAATTTAGGTTATAAAGTAGATTATAGAGGAAAAGGATTGATTATTAAAAAATATAATATTATTAAAAAATCAAATACTAAAAAAATCATTTTAGAATTATCATGAAGCTTTTAAAAGATATATTATATAAAGTAAGTATAGAAACAGTTATAGGATCAACTGAAATAAATATCAATAAAATTGAATTTAATTCTTCCAAAATTTGCAAAAATGATTTGTTTGTGGCAATAAATGGGAATCTTTTAGACGGGAATCAATTTGTTTCAGAATCTATTGAAAGAGGAGCTAAAGTTATTTTATGTGAGGAGTTTCCTAAAAACATATTAAAAAAAATTACATACATAAGGGTTAAAGATGCAAGGGAATCACTTGCATTAATTTGTGCAAATTATTATGATAATCCATCGAAAAAATTAAAACTTATTGGAATAACTGGAACAAACGGAAAAACTACTACTGCGAATTTAATGTTCCAATTATTTGGATTGTTTAATTATAAAGTTGGTTTAGTTTCCACTAATAAAATCATCATTGATAATGAAAATATAAAATCCGATCTCACTACGCCAGATCCACTAACTCTAAATAAGGTTTTAGATAAAATGGTGATATCCAATATTCAATTTTGTTTTATGGAAGTTTCTTCCCATTCTATTCAACAAAAAAGAATTACTGGATTATCTTTTGATGTAGGAGTTTTTACTAACCTTACTCATGATCACCTAGATTATCACAAAACATTTAGTGATTATAGAGATGTAAAAAAAATATTTTTTGATTCTTTAGATAAAGATGCTATTGCCGTTGTTAACATTGATGATAAAAATGGTAATTATATGGTTCAAAACTCTAATGCAAAGATTTATAGATATGCATTAAAATCAAATGCAGATTTTTCATTAAAAATTTTTGAAAAAGATTTTAATGGGACGAAAATGCTTATAAATGGTTTTGAAGTTTGGACAAAATTAATTGGAGAATTTAATGCTTATAATATTTTAGCAGCATATAGCTTAGCTAAATTATTTGATATAATTGAAGATAAAATTTTAAATAATATTAGTGCTTTAGATTCTGTTGAGGGAAGATTTGAAAGAATTTCAAAAAATGGTATAAATAAAATTGGAATAGTTGATTACGCACATAGTCCAGATTCAATCAAAAAAATATTAAAGACACTTAATGAATTAAAAACTGCCGATCAGTTTCTTATCACTGTTATTGGATGTGGTGGAGACAGGGATATGGATAAAAGGCCTTTGATGGGAAAAATAGCAGCCTCATTAAGCGATAAAGTTATTTTTACATCTGACAACCCTCGTTTTGAAGATCCTCAAGGAATTATTAAGCAGATTCAATCTGGAGTGGATAATAAGGATCTGCATAAAGTCTCAATTATTGTAGATAGAAAAAAAGCTATAAAATATGCCTGTGAATTTAACGCAGAAAAGGATGTGATTTTAGTTGCTGGAAAAGGTCATGAGAAATACCAAATATTTGGAGATAGTAAAATTGAATTTGATGATAAAAAAATATTAAAAGAATTTTTAACTAACAATAAATAAGATGATATATTTTTTATTTGAATACTTAGAATTAAAATATCAATTTCCCGGGGCAAGTTTATTTCAGTACTTGTCTTTTAGATCAGCATTAGCATTTATCTTTTCACTACTATTATCCATTAAATATGGAAAAAATATAATTAATTTCCTTAGAAAAAAACAGATAGGAGAAACTGTTAGAGATTTAGGTCTTTTCGGTCAAAAAGAAAAAACAGGTACTCCTACAATGGGAGGTTTAATCATTATAATGGCTACTATTATCCCTGTTTTATTATTCTCTAATTTCAAAAATATTTATATAATAATACTAATATTTACAACTATATGGTTGGGTCTTATAGGCTTTGCAGATGATTATATTAAGATTTTTAAAAAAAATAAAGACGGACTTAAAGGAAAATTCAAATTAATTGGACAAATTTCACTAGGACTAATAATTGGTTTAACCTTATTTTATCATCCGGATGTTACAATTAAAGACCAATTTAAAATTGATGATAGTGAAAGGAGAATAGAATATAAATCGACTAAAACAACAGTCCCTTTTTTAAAAAATAATGAATTAGATTATTCTTATTTAATATCATGGACTGGAAATGAATCACAAAAATTAAGCCTAATTGTATTTGTCTTTTTTGTTATACTAATAATTAGTGCAGTTTCAAATGGAGCTAATTTAACAGATGGGATAGACGGTTTAGCTGCAGGATCTTCTGTTATAATTACTATTACTCTTGGCGTATTTGCCTGGGTTTCAGGAAATATTATTTTTTCTGACTATTTAAATGTTATGTATATACCTAGAGTTAGTGAAATAGTGATTTTTATTTCAGCTTTTATTGGAGGATTAATTGGTTTCTTGTGGTATAATGCTTTTCCTGCTCAAATATTTATGGGAGATACAGGGAGCTTAACTATTGGTGGTATAATTGCTGTAATAGCAATAATTGTTAGAAAAGAACTTCTTCTTCCTTTAATCTGTGGAATATTTTTAATTGAAACTCTTTCGGTAATTATTCAAGTAAGTTATTTTAAGTATACAAAAAATAGATTAGGGAAAGGGAAAAGAATATTCTTGATGTCACCAATTCATCATCACTTTCAAAAATTAGGATATCACGAAAGTAAAATAGTGGTTAGATTTTGGATAGTGGGGATATTAATGGCTATTCTTTCCTTAATAACATTAAAAATTAGATAATAATGAATGACAATTTAATAGTCTTAGGTGGAGGAGAAAGTGGTGTTGGGGCCGCTTACCTGGCTAGTCAAAATGGAATTAATGTGTTTTTATCTGACAAAAATTTAATTGAGTTCAAGTATAAAAACATATTAATTGAAAATAATATAGAATTTGAAGAAGGCATTCACAGTATAGATAAGGTTTTAAAAGCAAGCGAGATAGTTAAAAGTCCAGGAATCTCCAATGATTCTATTTTAGTAGAAAAAATTATTAAAAATAATATTCCAATAATTTCTGAAATCGAATTTGCAAGTAGATTCACTAATGCAAAAATAATTGGAGTGACTGGATCAAATGGAAAAACTACAACCACGAGTCTAATATATCATATTCTTAAATCCTCAGGTTTAAATGTTGGTGTTGGAGGAAATATTGGGAATAGTTTTGCTTTTTTAGTAGCTAAAAATGATTATGATTTTATTGTTTTAGAGTTAAGCAGTTTTCAATTAGAAGGTATATCTAAATTCAAACCAATAATTGCTGTAATAATTAATCTTTCTCCTGATCATTTAGAAAGATATAATTTTAATTTTAATAGCTATGCTGATGCAAAATTTAATATAATTTCTAACCAGAAAAATTCAGACTATCTGGTATATAATGCAGAGGACAGTAAAATAAATGAAGAGTTAAGAATTAGAGAAATTAACTCTTCTAAAATACCTTTTTCTTTTTCAAAGGGAAACTCATTTAATCAAACTTATTTAGAAAATAATAATATAAAGTCAGAAATAAATAAAAATAAATTTATGATATCAATAGAAAGTTTATCCTTAAAAGGAAGACATAATGTGCAAAATAGTATGGCTGCTGCAACTGTTGCTCAATTACTAAATATTACAAATCAAGATTTAAAGGAATCTTTAAGTAATTTTCAGTCTATAAGCCATCGTATGGAGCATGTTCTTACCATTCAAAAAGTAAAATATATAAATGATTCTAAAGCAACCAATGTAAATGCGGTTTACTATGCTTTAGATTCAATGAAAAATCCTACAGTATGGATTGCAGGAGGAGTTGATAAAGGAAATGATTATAATCAGTTACTTCCCTTAGTTAGAGAAAAAGTAAAAGCTATTATTTGTTTAGGTCTGGATAATAAAAAAATCATAGATACTTTTTCTTCAATTTCAGATTTAATAATTGAAGTAACAAGTATGAGAGAAGCTGTTAACTCTGCTTATAGAATAGCTAAACCAAATGATTCTGTTTTGCTTTCACCTGCCTGTTCAAGTTTTGATTTATTTGAAAATTATGAGGATAGAGGAAATCAATTTAAAGAATCTGTAAGAAAGCTCTAATGAAATTAATTTTTGATAAAATAAAAGGAGATAAAATAATATGGACAATTGTGTCTTTATTAGCAATATTTTCATTTCTTCCTGTCTATAGCGCTAGCTCCAATTTTGGAAATGATTTTATTTTTTCAAATATGATGAAGCATGTAGCGATTATTTTTATTGGAATTTTAATAATGTATGCTACTCACTTAATTCCTTACAAATATTTTAAAGGCTTATCGGTTATTGGATTGCCAATAATAATTGTTTTATTATTAATTACTGCTATTCAAGGCAATGTTATTGAAGGAGCAAACGCAAGTAGGTGGATAAAATTACCACTTGTTGGTTTATCATTTCAACCTTCATCAATGGCAATCGTAATATTGATGGTATACACGGCTTTTTATCTTTCTAAAAATTATAGCAAAGAAATAAAATTTACTAAATCAATTTTACCACTTTGGCTACCTATATCTTTAGTTATTTTATTGATTTTACCTTCGAATTTTTCTACTGCTGCCATGATATTTTTAATGATTTTGACCTTAATATTTATTGGTAGATACCCAGTTAAATATTTAATTGGAATAGTTTTTTCAGGAATTCTTTTTTTAACATTTTTTGTTCTTTTAGCAAAAAGTTATCCAGAAATGATGCCAAATAGAGTAGATACATGGGCCAATAGAATTGAAAATTATTTAGGATCTGAGAGAGGGGATGCAAATTATCAAATAATTAGAGCGAAATCTGCAATTGCTAATGGAGAAATTTTTGGAGTAGGCGCAGGGAAAAGTACAATGAAAAATTTATTACCTCAAAGTACTTCGGATTTTATTTATGCGATAATTACAGAGGAATATGGAACTGTAGGAGCAATTTCTATTTTACTATTGTACACGTGGCTTTTATTTAGAATTATTATTGTGTCTTATAAATCTGAAACTGTTTTTGGGCAATTGCTAGCCTTAGGAGTCGGGCTTCCAATTATTTTTCAAGCATATATAAATATGGGTGTTGCTGTACAACTTTTTCCTGTAACTGGTCAACCACTTCCTCTAATAAGTACAGGTGGAACTTCAATTTGGATGACATTTATGGCTTTAGGAATTGTTTTAAGTGTTAGTGTAAATAAAAACAACAAAGAAATAAAAGAAAATAATAACCCTTTAAACGTTTTAGGTGAAGAGCTATAGATTTTTAATTTCTGGAGGAGGAACGGGTGGTCATATTTACCCTGCTATTTCTATTGCAGATGAATTATCTAAAAAATTTAATTCATCAGAAATATTATTTGTTGGTTCCAGTAATAGAATGGAAATGAAAAAAGTGCCTGAAAGCGGTTATAATATTAAAGGTTTATGGATTAGTGGAATTAAAAGAAAATTACATTTTTCCAATTTATTGGTTCCATTAAAAATAATTCACAGTCTTATTAAATCATATTTAATTATTAAAAAATTTAAACCTGATTTTGTAATTGGAACAGGCGGTTTTGCTAGTGGTCCAATTGTTTATATAGCTTCGAAATTAAAAGTACCAACTCTTATTCAAGAGCAGAACTCATATGCTGGACTTACTAATAAAATATTATCAAAATCAGTTGAGCTAATTTGTGTTGCATATGATAATATGAATAATTTTTTTCCAAGTAATAAAATATTTTGTTCCGGAAATCCAGTTAGAAAAGAAATCGCAGAATCAAAAGCCTCAAAACAAGAATCAGATGATTTTTTCAATATTACTAGACCCGCAAAGGTTTTACTAATTCTAGGAGGAAGTTTAGGTGCTAAAACAATAAACGAATTTATTTCAAAAAATTTAATTTTTTTCAAAGAGAAAGATATCGACATTATTTGGCAATGTGGAAAATTGTATTATTCTAGTTATAAAAAATATTTTTCAAAAAAAGTTAAAATATTTCCCTTCATCAAGGATATGAGTAAAGCATATGCCGCCGCAGATTATATAATTTCTAGATCTGGAGCTAGTGTTATTTCAGAACTTTGTATTGTCGCTAAGCCTGTTATTTTTATTCCTTCTCCTAATTTAGCTGAAGATCACCAAACAAAAAATGCATTGAATATTGTTAAAAAAAATGCAGCTGTGATGGTTAAGGAGAAAGATTTAAATAAATTATTTTTTAGTGTTTTTAATAAAATTATTAATGATGAAAATTATAGTAATCAACTTTCTAAATCAATAAAATTGTTAGCAAAGCCTGATGCTACTTATAAAATAGTAGAACAAATTAAAAGAAGATTGAAAAATGGAAATAAATTATAGTAAAATATATTTTATTGGTATTGGTGGAATAGGAATGTCTTCTATTGCCTTATTTTATTTAAATAATAAGAAGGTGATCGGCGGATACGACAAAACGAAATCGGATTTGACTTTAAGACTATCAAACAGTGGAGCCCAAATTCATTATGAATCAAACGTATCCAATATCCCAATGGAATTTATGGATAAGACTAATACTTTAATTGTATATACACCTGCTATTTCTAAGGATGATGTTGAATTAAATTACTTCATTGAAAATGATTATAAAATTTTCAAAAGATCTGAGATTTTGGGAATTATTTCTCAAAATAAATTTTGTATTGCTATTGCAGGTACTCACGGAAAAACTACAACTTCAACTATTTTGTCACATTTATTTTACGAAAATAATATAAGTTTCACATCATTTATTGGAGGAATCTCAGAAAATTATAATAGTAATTTAATTGAAAACGGACAAGATATAGTATTGGTAGAAGCCGATGAATTTGATAGGTCTTTTTTAACTTTATACCCTAATATTGCTTGTATAACATCCGTTGATTCAGATCACTTAGACATTTATGATTCAGGAAAAGAATTAGAAGAGTCTTTTAAAAAATTTGCTAAAAATATAAAAAAACAAGGTGTTCTTTTTAATAGTTTTGATTTACCATTCAATGGAATTAGCTATGGCTTTAATTCTAAGGCTCAATACTCCATAGAAAATTATAAAATTCAAGATGATCATGTGCTATTTAATATTAGATACAATAACAGAATATGTAAAAATATAAGATTTAATATGCCAGGAAAGCATAATGCTTGTAATGCTTTAGCTGCTTTTGCAATTTGCAACCTATTAAAAATGAAGGAGGATGATTTGGTAAAATCTTTTGCAACGTTTAAGGGAGTAAAAAGAAGATTTAGTTATGTTTTAAAATCACCAAAAATTTTGATTGATGATTACGCTCATCATCCAAAAGAAATTCAAGCAATTTATGATTCTGTTCAGTCTTTATATCCTAAGAAAAAAATAATGGCTGTTTTTCAACCTCATTTATTTTCAAGAACAAGAGATTTTATGAATGAATTTGCAAGTGAACTATCTAAATTCAATGAAATAGTTCTTATGGAAATATATCCAGCAAGAGAAGATCCTATTAACGGAATTGACTCTAGTGAATTGTTAAAAAGAATAGATAATGGTAATAAAAAATTGCTTGGCAAAATGGAATTGATCACTCATATTGTAAAATCTAAGGTGGATGTTGTAGTAATGATGGGTGCAGGTGATATTTCTGATGAGGTAAATAAAGTTAAAAAGGCAATACTAAATTAAAATGAACTTTAATAGATTTAAATTATTGATAATGTTGTTTTTAGTTCTTTTTTTAACCGCCTTTAGTATGTTTAAAAATGGAGAACGAAAAATTAATTTTGATAGTATAAACTATCTTGATTCAGACTTTAATTTTACATCTGAAGAATCGGTTAATAAATTGTTAAAACAAAGTGATTCTATTTCCTTAAAGCTCTTTAAAAGAGATTTAAATTTGAACAAATTAGAGATGTTAATTAATAAAAATGCATTTATACATTCTGCTGAAGTTTCATTGAATTTAGATGGAGAGATTGGAATTAAAATTATTGAAAAAGAACCTGTATTTAGAGTTTTAGGTGGTGAATATTATATTGATTCAGATGGAAATAAAATGCCTTTGTCTGGTATTTTTTCTAAAACAATTCCTTTAATTGTTAGTAAAGTAGATTCTATTTATTTTGACGATTTAGGCTTGTTTGGTAATTATATTAAAAATGATGGTTTTTTAAGTGATCATATTTCTGGTTTAGAAATAATAGATGATGGATTTAATATTTATGTAAATAATTATTCTTACTTGATTAAAATGAATGATTTAAATGATTTTGAAAGCTGTTTGAGGAATTATAAAGTCTTTTATAAATCTGTTGAAAAGGACAGTATTTTGGATAGATTAAGTTCGATTAATTTGAATTTTAAAAATCAAGTAATTATTCAAAAAAAATAATATGGAAGCTAAAAATTTATTTGTCGGTTTGGATATTGGTACCACTAAAATTGTGGCTATGATAGGATCATTAAATGAGTATAATAAATTAAAAATTATTGGAATTGGCAAATCTAAAAGTCTTGGGGTACACAGAGGAGTTGTTAATAATATAACACAAACTATTCAATCAATTCAAGCAGCAATTTCTGAAGCTGAAGCTGACTCATCTGAAAAAATAGACAAAGTAGTTGTAGGTATTGCAGGTCAGCACATAAGAAGTTTACAACATAGCGATTATATTACTAGATCTAATTCTGATCAAGTTATTAATCAGGATGATTTAGAGAGTTTAATTAATCAAGTTTATAAATTAGTTATGCTTCCTGGTGAGGAGATAATACATGTTCTGCCTCAAGATTATAAAGTTGATGGCCAGGGAGAAATCAAAGAACCTATAGGAATGTTTGGTGGACGATTAGAAGCTAATTTTCATGTGGTTGTAGGACAGGTTTCTTCAATTAAAAATATTGCAAGATGTATTAAAAGTGCTGGTATTGATTTTGAAGGAATAACTTTAGAACCAATAGCTTCATCTGATGCTGTTTTAAGCCAAGAAGAAAAAGAGGCTGGAGTAGCATTAATAGATATTGGTGGAGGAACAACAGACTTAGCTATTTTTAAAGATGGTATAATTAGACATACCTCTGTAATTCCTTTTGGTGGAAATGTAATTACTGAGGATATTAAAGAAGGGTGTTCTATCATAGAAAAACAAGCAGAATTATTGAAGGTTAAGTTTGGTTCAGCTTGGCCTGGGGAGAATAAAGAAAATGAAATTGTTTCCATACCTGGCCTAAGAGGAAGAGATCCTAAAGAGATCACTCTTAAAAATTTATCTAAAATAATTCATGCTAGAGTTGTAGAAATAATTGAGCAGGTATACATTGATATTAAAAATTATGGTCACGAGGAACAAAAAAAACAATTGATTGGAGGTATTGTTTTAACTGGAGGAGGAAGTCAGCTTAAGCATTTAAAGCAATTAGTTGAATATATTACAGGTATGGATACTAGACTTGGATATCCTAGTGAACATTTAGCTGGAAATAATTCTATTGAGATTTCAAGCCCTATGTATGCAACAGCTGTTGGACTGGTTATGAATTCTACTAAAATTAAAAGAATTAATAATATAGAAAATATTGAAAAAATTGATGACGACAGCGAAATACAAGATAAATCAGTTGAAAGAACAACGATTTTTGAAAGATTTACCCAATCACTAAAAACTTTTTTAGATAACGCCGAATAAAAAAATAATTATGCAAATAA
>CESI01023688.1_pt1 | contig 22468 bp, 15 predicted proteins | sample 356301 | NCBI WGS metagenome assembly CESI01 (sample SAMEA2621423, study PRJEB7988) | marine metagenome | biome: marine biome (ENVO:00000447); feature: deep chlorophyll maximum layer (ENVO:xxxxxxxx); material: "saline water (ENVO:00002010), including plankton (ENVO:xxxxxxxx)" | depth 40 m | reverse complement strand
TTTTCTCGTCAATTTAGAAATATACATTGTCTCAGGATTAACTATGGACTGACAGATTTCATTAATATTCGCTCCATCGTTACTAATTAAATTTTGTGACATTCTTTCCCATTCTACATCATCTATATTTTGAGTTTTAATGTTATCACATCTCCAAAGGTTTAAATAACCTAAGAACATGGTATTTGAGTTTGAGTTATCTAATTTATATGGAGTTACCCAAAGACCATTTTCATCTATACCACCTAACCCATTTCTACCGCAAGCCTGAGCAGAATAATTCGGGCCGGTTCTTCTAATTTCTCCGTTTTGAATGGCTCCATAAAAATAATCCGGATCTTCTTGGTCGTAAATGCACTCCATTCCATCTGCTCCTATTCTTCTTTCCCATTTAGTCCCTATCCACTCACTTGTTCCATTATCCTGAAAACCGGTAAGTACATTATTTACGGAATGGGGAGACTGTCCTAACTTATAAATTTGACTTATCACAATTCCATTGGACTGGTCTTTCCACACTGCATTATTTTCTCTCTCGTAGATACCTCCATCATTACCTAACCAATAATTCCCCGTGTGTGGGCTGAAGGCACTGGCATGGTGATCTACATGTACATAGTTATCAGAAGCTTCAAGCCAAGTAACCCCTCCATCTTGTGACCTCAACACTCTAATTCCTGCTACATAAACATCCATCGCATCATTGGGGTTAGCTGCTATGGTTAAGTCATACCAAGCCTGACCTCCACTAGCGTCATTAGACCAACCTAAAATATTAGGAGAATCTGACATTTCCTCCCATGTCTCACCAGCATCAGTACTTCTAAACAATGCTCTAAAATCAGTAGAGTTGGCTGCACATACATAAACCCAATCCGGCTCTGCAGGAGTCACCGCTATTACCGACCTAGACGAAAATGAAATACTTCCTGATTGATATTCGAATGTAACACCCCCGTTCGTGCTTTTATAAAATGAAGTACTGCCAGTGGCGTATACAATATCTGAATTTGTAGGATGAAGCTTGATATCTTTAAAATTATTAGTTGGAGAAACTAATGACCACGAATCTCCTCCATTCGAAGTTCTATATACTCCGTCATTAGAAGCGGCCATAAGTACATCTGTATTATCTGGATTCACCACCATCATTCCTATCACTAAATCTGGCATACCAAATCCTGGTGAACTCCATGTTTCTCCGCCATCAACAGACTTCCAAACACCCAATCCCGGAGCATCAGCAGAGTCTCTATCTCCTGTCCCTATATAAATAATATCTGGATTATTCGGATCTACTATGATAGCGGAAATTCCCAGAGTTGGAAGGTCATCTGTGAGTGACACCCACCACTGCCCACCATTTGTTGTTCTCCACAACCCTCCTGCTGGAGCTCCTGCATAAATAGTAAGAGGATCCGTAGGATGAAATTCTATAGCACTTACTCTTCCTACACCTGGAATATCATCTCTAGTAGTAGCTCCATCTAAAATAGGGCCTAGCTGCTCCCAATTTCCTGACAAAGATCTCTGAGCTGTATATTCCTGAACTTGACGATACGTATCATTATACTGGGCAGCCGAACGAATGGTACCATCCTCATTTAATCTTTTCTGAGCCCAATACTCCCACCTTTTAAACGGCTTATAACCATCTCCTTTCTCGTGCTCTTTTCCTTCCCAGTATTCATTAAACTGAGCTTGTAGTTCATAGAAATTTGTAGTGGGATCCTGCATAAGTGCTGACCAGTCTGGATGGTCATCTTGCGCAAGAAGGGAAAAAGAAATTAGAATAAATATTAGGGTAAGAAATTTCATTTAATGGTTATTTCCTTCAAATTTAATTCAACTGAGTCTGTAAAGGTGTTCAAATTGTAAAATATTGCGTTGCAATATTTAAATCCTAAGTTATCATGTCTACCATTCCTTTACAGAAATGTAAACAGTCCCTTTAAAATGAGCTACTTCTACATCATATTGGTTAATCACCCTAATGTGATAAATACCAATTTTATGGTTCAAACTCACCTCATTTACTTCAGTAGTTAGTACATCATTTAAAAACACTTTTTGAACATGACTTATACTTGTCTCCACGCTCACGGCCTTTTTTCCATGAGCATTAGCAGAAAATGCGAGAGCGCTATCTCCGAGGGCATAAGCAATCCCCCCATGAGCTATTTCAAACCCATTTAACATCTCTTCCTTAACGGTAGTTTTAAGATTTACTTTGCCTTTTTCAAGGTGAATTACTTCCAACCCCAACCAATTGCTAAACCGATCGTTAGTCAGCATAAGCTCTACTATTTTATTAGGTGTTTTCATGGAGATTCTTGAAACTGAAGCTCGAACAACTTCTTATACTGACCGTCACGGCTGAGAAGCTCCTTGTGAGATCCATGCTCTATTATGCTTCCCTTTTCTAAGACTACTATTTTATCTGATTGTTGGATTGTACTTAACCGATGTGCGATAATTATAGAAGTTCTCCCCTGGGTTAATTTCTTTATGGCAGACTGAATAAGCTCTTCACTTTCAGTATCTACAGATGATGTAGCTTCATCTAAAATAAGAATGGAGGGATTTGCTACATAAGCTCTAATAAATGCTATCAACTGCCTCTGACCAGAACTGAGCATACTCCCTCTTTCTTTCACATTATAATCATAACCTCCTGGCAGATCCATAATAAAATCATGAGCTCCCACTATTTTAGAAGCTTCTATTACTTGCTCTTTGGAAATATCTTTATTATTAAGAGTAATGTTGTTGTGAATTGAATCTGAAAATAAGAATACTTCTTGGAGAACTAAGCTTATCTGCGACCTTACAGTATCAAGCGTATAATTTCTTATATCCTGATTATCTAGCGATATGGTTCCTTTTTGGAATTCATAGAATCTACTTAGAATATTAACGACAGAAGATTTACCAGCACCTGTAGCACCTACAAAAGCCACTGTTTCCCCTGATTTCACCTCCAAATCTATTCCTTTAAGCACATAATTGTCTTCTACATAAGCAAAAGACACCTTATCGAATGAAATGTTTCCTTCCAGCTTTCTAGCTATGGTTCCAGTGTCATTGAGAAGCTCATCTCTTTCAAACATCGTAAACACTCTTTCTGCATTTACGATTCCCATCTGAAGTATATTAAACCTGTCTGCCAGCATTCTTATAGGTCTGTAGAGCATGTTAATAAAGAGTATCATAGCTATTAAAGCAGGAATCGTTAGATGCTCAGAGAGCACCTCTCCTGATCCATACCATAGTAATAGGGCCATACTGGTAGCGGACAAAAGCTCTACGAATGGGAAAAACACCGCATAAGCCCAGACAGATCTAATGTGTGCATTCTGATGTTCTTTATTTATCAGTTTAAATTTTTCATACTCCTCCTTCTCTCTATTGAACAGTTGAATGATAGACATCCCTGTAATATGTTCTTGAATGAATACATTTATCTTATTCGCTTGGTTACGGACTTCAGTGAAAGCTTTTTTAATGGCCTTTTGGAAAATTCTAGTTCCAATCAATAATACAGGGATCGGAATTAACACCATCAAGGAGAGTTCCACACTAATAAACATCATAGCTGATATGACCACAATGAGTTTAACTATATCTCCAAGAATAGTTAAGATTCCATTGCTAAATATCTGAGCTATACCGTCAATATCGCTTATTAATCTTGTAACAAAAGACCCAACGGGTGTTTTATCAAAAAATTTAAGTCGAAACTTGAGTACTTTTCTAAAGAGCTTTTCTCTTAAGTCGAGTGTAACAGATTGAGCCACTAGATTAGATAAATAGGTTTGATAGAATTGGAGACCTGTTTCAATTATAAGGACGCCCAGCATTCCTAGAAAATAGGGAACCAAAACAGACGCATCATTATTCTCAAATGCATTATTAAGCCCGTTTTTTATAAGAAATGGTCTAACCACACTTAACAATGCAAGAGACAGAATTATAATCCCCGTGAGGATAAATGTATTCTTGTATGGCGCTATCCCTTTGAAAACTTTCCAGAGAACTCCAAAATCAAAAACCTTTCCTGTGGCCGTTTTTTCACTCATTAATATATGGATACTTAATCTTGACTAAATATAACCCTTGTGCAGGAGCTGAAAGTCCCGCTTCACTCCTATTTTGGCTATTTATAATTTCCTGGAACTTGGATAATGAAGTAATCCCTTGACCCACGCTCATAAGTGTTCCGACCAATGCTCTTACCATATTTCTTAAGAACCTATCTGCCGTAATATGAAAAATCAACTGATCCTCTTTCTGCTCCCAGCGGGCCTCTGACACATCACAGAACATGGTTTTATTGTCCGAACCTACTTTGCAAAAAGCGCCAAATTCCTTAGTAGAAAGAAGAAGTTCAGCCGCTTCATTCATAGCCGCTAAGTCTAAGTCTAGTCTAAAATAATGCGACACTCCATTTAAAAAAGGATTCTTCTTTTGATGAATCCAATATTCATAAGAACGCGCTGAAGCATCAAACCTAGCGTGGGCCTCATTAGCTAATGCTCGGATTCCATGAATACTGATATCTAATGGAAGAATACCGTTTAAAGCGAAAGCCAACTTTTCAGTATTTTCTACTCCTTCATGGTCAAAATGAAGAAAAAACTGCTTGGCATGAACTCCTGCATCAGTTCTTCCGCAGCCAGTTACTGCAGTTTTGCAACGCAGAATTGTAGACAAACCAACCTCTAAACAATCCTGAACAGTAGCAGTATTATTCTGTCTCTGCCAGCCATGGTAGGCTGTTCCCAAATAAGATAATTCTATGAAATACCGCATTTACATATTCCTTCTGTACTGGCCTCCTACTTCAAACAGAGCATCAGTAATTTGTCCCAAACTACAATGTTTAGAGGCCTCCATTAGTTCTGTGAACATATTTTTATTGGTAATAGCAGCATCCTGTACTTTTTTAAGTGCTTTTTCTCCTGTACTAGCTCCTACTTTATGCAGCTCATTCAGCATAGAAATTTGATATTTCTTCTCTTCCTCTGTAGCTCTAATAACCTCTCTAGGAAGCACAGTAGGGGAACCTTTAGAACTTAAGAAAGTGTTAACTCCTATTATGGGAAATTCACCCGTGTGCTTTAATGTCTCATAATATAGACTCTCTTCCTGTATCTTAGAACGCTGATACATGGTCTCCATGGCTCCGAGAACTCCGCCTCTTTCTGTGATTCTGTCAAACTCCAATAGGACCGCCTCTTCTACTAAGTCTGTTAAGTCATCTATTATGAAACTTCCTTGTAAAGGGTTTTCATTTTTAGCCAACCCTAACTCTCTATTAATGATTAATTGAATGGCCATAGCTCTTCTTACACTTTCTTCTGTAGGAGTCGTGATAGCTTCATCATAAGCATTTGTATGAAGAGAATTACAATTGTCATAAATGGCATAAAGCGCTTGCAACGTGGTTCTTATATCATTAAAATCTATTTCCTGTGCATGTAGAGATCTTCCACTGGTTTGAATATGATACTTTAGTTTCTGAGCCCTAGAGTCTGCCCCGTATTTTTTCTTTAATGCCTTAGCCCATATTCTTCTGGCTACCCTTCCTATTACGGCATACTCCGGATCTATTCCGTTACTAAAAAAGAAACTTAAGTTAGGTCCGAATGCATTGATATCCATACCTCTGCTCAGGTAATACTCTACGTATGTGAATCCGTTAGACAAGGTAAATGCCAATTGGGTAATAGGATTAGCTCCAGCCTCTGCGATATGATAACCACTGATAGAGACAGAATAGAAATTTCTGATTTTCTGATCTATAAAGTACTGCTGCACATCTCCCATTAGCCTTAGGGCAAATTCTGTGGAAAATATACATGTATTCTGAGCTTGGTCTTCTTTTAGAATATCAGCTTGTACTGTTCCTCTGACCACAGAGATAGTCTTTATTTTTATCTCATTATAAACGTCAGCGGTAAGGACTTTATCTCCGGTAATACCTAAAAGCATCAATCCTAACCCATCATTTCCTGCAGGCAAGTCTTCTTGGTAACGTGGCCTTTTTAATCCGTTGTCTTCCCATTTGCGTAGTAATGCTTTTTCGACATTCCCTTCTAGCCCATTTTCTTTAATGTACTTCTCACACTGCTGATCAATAGCTGCATTCAGAAAGAACCCAAGCAACATAGGAGCTGGACCATTTATAGTCATGGACACGGATGTGCTAGCTAGCGCTAAATCAAATCCGGAATAGAGTTTTTTAGCATCATCTAAACAACAAATACTTACTCCTGCATTTCCAATCTTACCGTAGATATCCGGTCTTACACCAGGATCATTTCCATAAAGAGTTACAGAATCAAATGCTGTACTCAATCTCTTAGCTGGAAGACCTGCTGAAACGTAGTGAAATCTTTTATTGGTTCTTTCAGGCCCACCTTCTCCAGCAAACATTCTAGTAGGATCTTCACCCTCTCTTTTGAATGGATAAATTCCTGCAGTAAAAGGAAACTCTCCAGGAAAACTTTCCTGAAGATTCCATTTTAACACATCTCCCCAAGATTTATACTTAGGAACTGATACTTTTGGAATATCCGACTGAGATAGTGATTTAGTGTGTGTTTCAATCTCTATTACCTTATCTCTCACCTTGAAAGAATAGATGTCATCTTGGTATAGTTTCTTTTTATCCTCCCAACCTTGGATTATCCTCCAGTTATGCGGATCTAAATCTAAAAGCATCTTATCCATTTCTTCCTGGATACCATCTCTAAGATAGTCAGATGTGTTTTCTAAAACTTTATGGTATCCATATAAATTTTCCGCTACTTCTACCTGCTTATCTACCCATGAGTCGTATTCTCTATTGCTCTCAGCTATCTCTGATAAGTATCTTGTTCTTTTTGGAGGAATCACCCAAATTTTCTCGCTCATCCCCTCTGTAACTTCGAAGGTTGAGTTTAATTCAGCATCTGTATTCTCTACAATCTTATCCATTAGAGCTCTATAAAGAGCATTCATACCTGGATCATTAAACTGACTAGCTATGGTTCCATAGACAGGCAAATCCTCATGATTTGCAGACCAGAGTTGATGATTTCGAACGTATTGTTTTTTCACATCTCTGAGTGCATCTAAAGCCCCCCTCTTATCAAATTTATTTATAGCTACTATATCAGCAAAATCCAACATATCAATCTTCTCTAGCTGCGTGGCCGCACCAAACTCTGGAGTCATTACATATAAAGATGCATCTGAGTGTTCCATAATTTCGGTGTCACTCTGACCTATTCCGCTAGTTTCCAAAATTATTAAATCATAATTAGCCGCTTTAAGTATTTCTAGAGCTTCGTTTACATGTTTACTAAGTGCCAAATTGGATTGTCTAGTAGCCAAAGAACGCATATAAACCCTATCATTTTTAATAGCATTCATACGAATTCTATCTCCAAGTAGTGCTCCACCAGTTTTTCTTTTGGATGGGTCTACAGAAACTATAGCTAAAGTTTTGTCTTGAAAATCTATAAGAAATCTTCTTACTAGTTCATCTACTAATGAGCTTTTTCCAGACCCTCCTGTTCCTGTTATCCCTAAAACAGGAGTTTTCTTTTGACTCGCTATCTGATGAACCTCACTAAGCTCTTCTTTATGATTCTTTGGAAAATTTTCTGCGGCAGATATGAGCGTAGCAATGGCTTTCACTTCCTTACCTACTAATTTATTTACTTCTCCGTTTAAGAATTCACCTGTCGGAAAATCACATTGCTGAACTAAATCATTAATCATACCTTGCAGCCCTAATTTTCGACCATCATCTGGGTGGTATATTCTAGTTATACCATATTCATGAAGTTCACTTATTTCATCGGGAAGAATAGTACCACCTCCTCCACCGAAGATTTTTATATGTTCAGCTCCGTTTTTTTTCAATAAGTCATACATGAATTTGAAATACTCCATATGACCACCTTGGTATGAAGTCATGGCTATAGCTTGCGCATCTTCCTGAATGGCCGTGTTAACTACTTCTTCCACACTTCTATCATGACCTAAATGAATTACTTCACATCCCGTAGACTGAATAATTCTTCTCATGATATTAATAGCTGCATCATGACCATCAAACAGGGAGGCTGCTGTCACTATTCTAATTTTATTCTTTGGTTTATAAGGAGAAACTGGTTCCATTTTGAGCAATGATTTATGTTTACAAAATTAAAATTATACTCACAAGTACAACTCACTTCTTCATGTAGTTTTAAAAGCAAAAAAAGCCACCTGCTTTTAAAGGCGGCCTTAGGTGAATTAATTAATTGTCTTTTACTCACACAGTGAGCTACATACAACTAAAAATATAGCGAAATCTCTGACGCCTCGAGCTCCACTAAAATTAAAATCTGCGCTACAATTTGTCTTTAAACCAAAATCACCAATACATATATAACTTTCGTTTCCTCCTATATCTTCATCACTGTCATTATCCAGCCCCTCTCTATTGCCGGCTGTCTCAAAGTAAGGAGCATTATTTCATCATCTTCGAGCCTGCAGTCTCATAATCAGAGAAGCCATAATCATTGTAATTTAAGGTATCCCATAAATATCTCTTATCCTCAATTCTTAGTATCTGGCGAATAAAGAAATAAGCTCTAAGAATTCTGTTAAATTAGATAAGCCTCCAGACGGAACTCCAACTATCGCATTACCCAAATCACCATCAACTCCCCGGCTGGTTTTGCTTCCTCAACATTCTGTAGTAAGAGTCAAGGCTCTATCAGTTTTGAGCATTTAAACTAATGCCGCTCGCAAAAAAAAAGAATAACGGCTGCTATTCTTAGAGCGTGATGTTGATTCATAACTAGGATTAGTTAGGTTGTATTCTGAGTTAACGAATTTATCTTGAGAACAACTTTTTATTGATTATCGAATAAAATATTATCTTCGGCCACGAATTATGTACCAAGCCAATATTAATTTGGTTTTATCATTTAATCATGTATCAATAATCATGGGAAAAAGAATTCTTATACTTGCTGCTTTTTTGATTTTCAGCTCTTTAGCTTTTTTAAATGCTCAAGTCAGCCTCGTTTGGGAACCTTATGTTGTCCATGACTACCCAACTCTAGCTGATGCAGGCAACGATGCAGAAGTTTTTGCTTTAGATGACTACATAACTTGGAGATTATATGCCGTTATGGAATACGGTGATGTCAGCACACCTGATTTCTTGACCTCGGTTCTTGGTTCTGGAGCTTCAGATTTAGACACTTTGCAAATTACATTTGATTGTTGCCCTTATCAAAACAGTCAAGCAGGACCAGTAGTAAGTGGCGCAAACATTAATGCCTTCGCGACAGATTTCTTTCCAGCTTTGCTATATGACTCATGGGTCACTATAGGTATGGACTTAAGTTCAGACGGTGGTAATGTTACATTTTTCCCTATCCCTCCTTGGCAAAATGATTTTGAAGAGTGTATTGCAGACCAAATTTATTCGGATGGAGCTAATGGAAGCTCTTGGTTCACTCTTCCTGGAAGCGATAACGGCTATGCAGATGGAGATCCAGACACTAATCTTGAAAATAGTATTCTACTTGGGCAGTTTACTGTTCCTCAAGGCTGTCAACTAGCGCAGCAAGGCGATGGAGATAATGGTTCTTTGTGCATCAATTATTTTACCGACAGTAATTTTGATCTTGACGTGGAAGTAGAATGTCTAAACTTGCCCCCATTAAACCCCTGCGTTAACAGCCCCTTAATCACATCTTTAACTGAATCCTCTCCGACCCTTTGTTTTGACGAATGTGATGGAACTGCCCTTTTTACATACAGCGGAGGCTCTGGAGACTTATCTAGTTCAATAGACCAATTAGATGCCGTAAATGACGGTTTTGGAGGTTACTCAGGTTTGTGCGGTGGTGAGCACATAATTACTATCACGGATAACATAACTTTGGATGGTGATGGGAACGCATGTTTTATAACTGATACAGTAACTATTAATCAACCCACGGCTCCTCTTGAAGGAACTTTCTCTCTAATCACTGATGTAGCTTGTGCCAATGACAGCATCGGATTAGTAGAAATAATAATTACAGGAGGAACACCATACACGATCGGAGACCCATACATAGGATCTACTAATTATGGAGTCAATTATGAATTTGTAAACCCTAACATTATTCAATTTGATTCTTTAGGAATTCAAAGTGGAATCGCTTTTAGTGTATTAGACTCAAACGGATGTGAAGTTAACTTCACACAAGACGTAGGTCCGTTAGGCGCATTAACTGCCTCAGGAGTCCCTACTGATGTAAGTTGTTTCGATTTGGGAGATGGCTCAATTTCGCTTACAGTAAATGATGGTTTACCAAATCCTTCTTTCACTTGGACTCCCTCTGTAAATAATGAGACAAATCCAACAAATTTAGTTCCCGGAGTCTATTCTGTAGTTATAGACGATGGAGATAGTTGTCCTATAGAATTAGACTTTACGATTGATCAACCTGATGTTTTTGCTATTGAAAACGTTATACCAAATCAGGTTGATTGCTACGGAGAATGCACTGGTAATGTGACATTTGATGTGATCGGAGGATCTGAACCTATTGTTACTTCTTTTATTCAAGGAGTTTCCAATGTAAACAATGGAGAGTTTTGTGCTGGAAATGTAATTATTGAGGCTAGTGATGAGAATCTGTGTTTTGCTACTCAGACCGTTATTATAGATGAGGGTGATGAAATAATATTTAATGCTCTGATAGCGCAGATTCAATGTCCTAATGGAACAGATGGCGTTATAGATATCGCTAGCTTAGATGGTGGTACTGGAGAACTAACACCTTCTATCGACCCAATTATTCCATTTGATAATTTATCTAGTAGTTTTTTAAATGTAGTCGGGGATACTTACATTCTTAATGTTACTGATGAGTTAGATTGTTTGAATGACACTACGATTATTATGTCTGCACCAAACGGATTTATTCCTACTATAGATATAACTGATGTGAGCTGCTATGGATTATCAGATGGTACTATTGAAGTGGCTGTATCAGGAGGGACAGGAGAGGTTACTTATTTACTAAATGAGGAAAACCCAACTATTGAAGGTTTATTTGAAAATCTAGATACAGGAAATTATACGATTAGTGGAACTGACGAAGCGGAATGTCCATTTAGCATAGAAGAGCCGATAGCGATAGAAGAGCCAAATCAAATAGTTATTACAGAGTTAATTCTTACCAGCCCAAGCTGCGGTGGAGGGAACACTGCTACTGCGTCTATTTCCATTGAAGGTGGAACTCCTCAATATTCAATTGGGTGGAATTTAAATTCTCCAACACCTAACAATAATTTAGCCTTAGGACTCTCTGGTGGGAATAATTCGGTTCAAGTCATCGATGCTAATCTATGTTCAATAGATAGCACCTTTGTAATAAATCAGCCTGCTGAGATTAGTTATACTTATGGAATTGATTCTGTTTTCTGTACAGGAATGTGTAATGGAAATATCACAATATTGCCGTCAGGAGTGGATCCTCTATCTGTGACATTTGAAAATAACCTGAACTCAAGCCCATTTTCTGCTACAGACCTATGTGAAGGACTTTATCCTTTTATTATTACAGATAACCTGGGATGTATTTTAAGAGATACTATTTTTATGGTACCTACAGTAATTTCAGATATAGAGTTTACAGTATTTACTACTCCAGTTTCTTGCTGGAATGAGGGTGACGGAACTGCTACCGCGGCAGTTACAGGGGGTGAACAACCTATTTCTTATGCATGGCAAAGAGATGGTGTTACTATTCAAGAAACTATAACTGCCATAGGCTTAATAGAAGATTTCTACACAGTTACAATCACAGATTCCCTGGGATGTACCTTCTCTGAGGATCTATTCATAGAACCCACAGAAGGATGTTTCTTTATTTCTAATGCTCTTACCCCAAATGGTGACGGCTATAATGATGACTGGGTAATCGGTGGTTTAGAATACTTCCCAAAGGCTAAAGTGGAAGTATTCAATAGATGGGGACAACAAGTGTTCGAGTCTATAGGGAATTATACGAATTGGGATGGAAAATATAATAGTAACAAACTACCAGTTTCAGATTACTACTACGTAATTACTTTTGACCCCGACTCTGCTCCATTAACCGGAACAGTGACTATTAAGTATTAAAAACACCTTGACTTTACTCTTATGAAAGCTTTTAAAATACTTGCTACTACTCTTCTAATTTTATTGTGCTCTTGGTCTTCATTAGAAGCTCAACAGTTATTCAGAAGAACTCAATATGTTTTCAATCCATATCTAGCTAACCCTGCGGTGGCTGGAACAAAATCTTTTACCCCACTCATGGCGTCATACCGTCAGCAGTGGGCAGGTTTTAATGGAGCTCCTACGACTTATACTATTAGTGCACACACTAACCTCCCAAATGGACTAGGAGCTGGTCTTATCATATTTAACGATGATGCAGGCGGTGCTATTACAAGAACTGGAGCTGAAATCACTGGAAGCTACAAGGTAGACCTAAATAATGAAGATCAAGTTAGCTTTGGTCTTAGCGGAGTAGTTTCTAGATTTCAATTCGATAATAACACTTTGGAAGTTTTAGACCAAAATGATCCAAACTTAGCTGCAGGAGCCGAAAACAAGACAAACTTTGACGCTAACTTCGGTTTGATGATTTACGGTAGACAATATTTTTATGGATTTTCAATAAACAGACTTTTTCAGTCTGAACTAGGTATTACGACCATTTCTGAATTAACTAAAAATCAAAACAGAAGACATTTTAACGTTATGGCTTCTTATGATTATGATATCGATGATAAATTAACTTTGCAGCCTTCTGCACTCTTAAGATTCACTAGTCTTACTCCAGTTCAATTTGATGTTCACATGAAAGCAATTTATCAAGAAAGTTTTTGGTTAGGTATAAGTTACCGTCACCAAGATGCATTAGCTCCTTCTTTCGGTATTCAAGTAGGAGATTTTTTGGCCGGATATAGCTATGACATTACTACTACCAAATCTGTGAGAGAATTGAGTCCCCATACCCATGAGATAAACATCGGGTACCGGATTTCTAAAGGAGATCCTCGATTTAAAAACCAAAACTCTATCGGAAAAAGAAGAATAAGCAAAAGCAGGCTGATATAATCACCTTAGCTGGATTTTTAATTTTTAGCCATAAATAAAAAAAAATGAAATTTATCGTCACCCTTGCTTTTACTCTAATTTCAATAGCTTGCTTTTGTCAGTATCAAATGCTTACTGTGGTAGAGATTAATAATGGCGGAATTGTGCCAGGGAAAACTTATCAATTCTACGCTCAGTTTGCCAATGAGAATGATCATGTCCATATTGTTTTCGGCGATGATATTAAAGAATTAGTTATCCAGTCAACTGAAAAATTCTATCAAAATGAATTTGGAGGAGCCACGTCTGCCAACATTAACCCAAAGCTAGATAGCTTAGATAAAACAGTGGGATATGATTCTTACTTATCAATTGGCAGAACTAACTCACATGAAAATTACTTAAGTAACTTTAATCTAGACTTAAATCAATTCGAATCTAACGGTTCCGGAATACGCACAGATAATGGTGCTTGGTATGTAACTCCTGATCAAGAACAAGCTTACTGTAAAAATGGAAATAAACATGTTTTAATCGCGCAACTAACTACTGCTGGAACTATTACCGGACAAATTAGTATGCAAGGAAAGGACAACAAAGGATCTATATGGAGAGAATTAGGTATTCCTATTTCTTCTGAAAACGCAATATCAGAAAAGGATTTTACAAAACTTCGAAAGGCAAATCAAAAGAAATTTAAAAAAACAGGTCTTTAAAGCAAGATTTTTCTATTTACTGGTCTCTTTCGTTATTCCTGAAATTCAATGACACTGAATTAATACAGTACCTCAAACCTGTAGGATCTGGGCCATCTGTGAAAACGTGACCCTGGTGGCCTCCACATCTGCTGCAAACCACCTCTACCCTATTCCAACCATAAGCACTATCCTGAATCTCAGTGATACAGGAATCATTTAAGGGAATATAGAAACTTGGCCAACCCGTTCCTGACTTAAATTTAGCCGTACTAGAAAATAGAGGCGTATTGCATCCGGCACAAGTATATAACCCTTCTGACTTGTTATTTAATAAATCACCTGTAAATGCACTTTCCGTTCCTTCCTCTCTGAGCACGTTGTATTCTTCAGGTGTTAGCACTTTTCGCCATTCCTCTGGGGTTTTAACTATAGGCGTAACTAGCTCATTCGTTTCTTCCCTTTCCTGAATGTTCTGGCCGCATGAACTTAAACAGATGATGGATAAGATGACTATACTTAGAATTTTTATTCGCATATTATTTGTTTTACTTAATCAACTTAATTTTTCAGCTAGATATTTTCCTGTGACAGACTCGGGAGTTTTCACTATTTCTTCTGGCGTTCCTTCCGCCACTATATATCCGCCATTTTTTCCTCCATCAGGTCCTATATCGATTACCCAGTCAGCGCATTTAACTACATCCATATTGTGCTCAATAAGAATAATACTATGCCCTTGTTTTAGCAACGCATCAAAAGAAGCCATCAGCTTTTTTATATCGTGGAAATGAAGTCCAGTCGTTGGCTCATCAAAAATAAACAAGGTATGCTTAGGGCTAGTTTTAGCTAAAAATGTAGCTAACTTTATCCTTTGTGCCTCACCTCCACTTAAAGTACTGCTGCTTTGACCAAGAGCCACATACCCCAGCCCAACATCCTGGAGAGGAATTAATTTCTTTAGTAACCTTTTGACAGTAGTATCATTTCTCTGTTCTTTAAAGAATATAACCGCATCATCTATCGTAAGATTCAGGATATCTGAGATGCTCTTTTCCTGATATTTTATTTCTAAGACTTCATCCTTAAACTTATTTCCATCGCATGTATCGCACTTTAATTTAACATCTGCCATAAATTGCATAGAAATGGTAACATCACCTTCTCCCTCGCAGGTTTCACATCTACCACCGACTACATTAAAGGAAAAATGAGATGGCTTATATCCTCTAGACTTAGCTAATGGTAGACAGGAATACAATGCCCTAATATCGTCATAAGCTTTGACATATGTGACAGGATTAGACCTACTCGATTTACCTATAGGATTCTGGTCTATATATTCTACCTGCTTAATCGTATTTAAATCACCTTCAATTCCGTCAAAGTCTCCATTTTTTTCAGTGTACTCTCCTAATTGTCTTTTCAGCGCAGGATAGAGCACCTCACTTACCAAGGTAGACTTTCCTGAGCCGCTTACTCCAGTAACAGCTGTTAAGGCTCTTAAAGGGAAGCTCACCGTAACATTCTTCAAATTGAACTGTCTAGCTCCTACCACTGTCACCCTGTCTTTCCAGGATCTTCTTTTAGAAGGCACTGCAATCTCCTGTTTACCTGTTAAGTAGTCAGCGGTTAAGCTGTTTTTTGCCCGTTGTAACGCCTTATTACTTCCTTCAAAAACCACTTCCCCTCCAAGAGTACCTGCCAAAGGCCCCATATCAATAATATGATCCGATTCTCTCATTATATCCTCATCATGCTCTACAACTATAACTGTATTCCCAAGTGCTTGGAGTTTTCTAAGAACCTCTATTAGGTTTTCTGTATCTCTAGGATGTAAACCTATGCTAGGCTCATCTAGGATATACATAGAGCCCACTAAGCTGCTACCGAGGTTAGTGGCTAGGTTAACACGCTGACTTTCGCCTCCAGAAAGCGTACTAGAAGGTCTATCTAACGTGAGATACCCTAAGCCCACTCTCTGTAAATACTCAAGTCGCGTTCTTACTTCGAGTAAAATTCTTTTCGCTATTTGGTTTTCTGTTTTAGTAAGCTCAATCTCATGAAAGAATTTGGCGCATTCATCTATCGTAGCCGAAAGCAAATCAGTTATAGGCTTGCCTCCTACCAGTACGTATGAGGCATCTTTTCTTAGTCTAGAACCATTGCACTCTGGGCAATTCGTTCTTCCTCTATACCTGCTAAGCATTACCCTGTACTGAATTTTATACGTCTGTGATTCTATAAGTCTGAAAAACTCGTTTAAACCTGAAAAGTATTTAGTTCCCTGCCAAAGCTGAGAATACTGTTCCTCCGAAAAGTCATGAATCGGTTTATGAATCGGGAAATTTGCTTTTTCTGCATTGTAAATAACTTGGTTTTTCCATTCACTCATTTTTTCTCCTCTCCATGCAGCTACTCCATCATCATAAACTGATTTAGATTTATCTGGAATCACTAAATCTTCATCTATTCCAATCACCTTACCGAATCCTTCACATTTTTTACATGCACCTACAGGGTTATTAAAATTGAAAAAATGAATCGTAGGCTCATCAAAAGTTACACCGTCTAATTCAAATCTATTATTGAACACTTTACTATCTGATGAATCGGGAAAGAATAACACGCATTCTCCTCTACCCTCATAAAAGGCTAAATCAGTAGAGTCCCCTAGTCTTTGGAGCTCATCTTCTTTATCCGATGTTTTCAGCCTATCGATAAGAAGATAAAGACCATTAAAATCTTTGGGTGGCGTGAGTTCCGAAATCTGAATAAAACTACTCCCATCATAAAGTCGTGTATAACCCTGCTGCACTAATAACTCTAAATGGTTAACCACCTGCCTATCTGCGGGGATTATAATGGGAACTGCTAAGACTAATTTCTCCCCTAATTCTCTTTCTTTTATATAATTAATAACATCAGTTGTAGACTGTCTTTTAACCACATTACCAGACACTGGAGAAATAGTCGTCCCAGTTCTTACATATAAAAGTTTTAAGTAGTCATAAATCTCGGTAACACTCCCTATGGTCGATCTAGAGTTAGTAGAAATAACCTTTTGCTCTATAGCTATAGCTGGCGCTATTCCTTTTATATATTCTACTTTAGGTTTATCAAACCGACCTAAGAACTGTCTAGCATAAGAGCTCAAGCTTTCAACATATCTTCTCTGTCCTTCAGCATATAAGGTGTCAAATGCAAGTGAAGATTTTCCCGATCCCGATAACCCTGTTATTACCACGAATTTATTCTGAGGTATTTTTACATCTATACACTTTAGATTATGTACCTCTGCTCCTTTAACTTCTATAAATTTCTGTTTAGTACTCAATTTTAAATCTTTTAGAACATATTAGTTAATTATGATTTAAACCTCTTGACTCCCTGTGTGGTTTGCCTTTTTAGGGTATTTGGCTAAAGTATTGTATATTTGTAAGACAGAAATTATTTTTCTGTCGCGTTGCAATATTTTAAGATTAGCAGCGTTTATTGTAAATACACACTCACAAAACCAACTCATATAGGATAGATTCTACTTTTTAAAGCTTATTGATTATTAATTTAAAAGGAGGAACTATGGATTATTCAAAATGCACAGACCAGGAGTTGGTTGTACTTTATATTTCAGGCAAAGATTTAGCTTTCGAGCAGTTAATGGCTCGCCATAAGAATAGAGTTTACACTAAAATTTACCTAATGGTGAAGGATAGAGAGATTACTGAAGATATTTTTCAGGATTGCTTTATTAAGGTGATAAACACGCTTAGAAAAGGAAAGTATAATGACGAAGGAAAGTTTCTTCCTTGGGTCTTAAGAATCGCTCACAATCTAGTTATTGACTACTTCAGAAAAGGCAAAAAAATGCCTACGGTAAGAAGTGATGAGAACTATGATGTTTTCTCTACCATTAAACATGATGACCTCCATGTAGAAGATCAAATCGTTAAAGATCAAATTATGGGTGATGTTAAAAAGCTTATAAAAGAGCTTCCACAAGACCAAAAAGAAGTGGTACTTATGAGAATCTATTACAAAATGAGTTTCAAGGAAATTTCAGTAACATTAGACATAAGCATTAATACCGCATTGGGAAGAATGAGGTATGCACTCATCAACTTAAGAAAAATAGTAGATGAGAAAAATATGAACTTATTAGTTAATTAAACACAAAGCCTTCCTTCAAGTTCTTTCAAAATTAATCCCTTTCTCTTATTCAGAGTAAGGGATTTTTTATTTTCGCTTTAAAAGTGTGAATTAGGCACAATATCATAAAAGGAAAAACGTTCTTACTTCAGAAATACTAAAATAACGTATATGGTAAATTTTACCCTCGATGACCTGGCTAGCTTTTCTAGAAAAGAACAAAAGTTAATTAACGAAGTAATGGGAAAAGAAGATGAAATACCTCTATTCTTTCCAAGAAAAGAAACAATAAATAACATATTAGGATACAGTAAGGCACTTATAATTAGAGACTCTGAATTTTTAATCAAGACTGAGTTAATGCTGAACTAAAACCTAATTAAAAAGTGAATTAAGAACCCGAAGGAAAGTCCAATCGGGTTTTTTTATGTCAAGTAAATAACCTCTCCCGCCGTATTTTTGGACAGAAATAAGCAAATAACTGACATGCTGAAATCTGAGTGAGACATAACTTCTATATGATTTTCGAGCTCTTGATAGCTTTCGATTTGGATCTCTTTATTTAAAAACCCAAATCCCTTGTAAGCATTGTCCTCTATGAGAATCACAGAGTCTTCCTCATCGCTTCTCCCCTTATTCTTTATAAGAAAACTAGTTCTCTCTCCTTTATACTCTGCCAGAGCTGTGGCTATTAACTCACTCGTTACTTCGGGTTCATTCTCTTCCTCCTCATCAACGTAAGGCAGCCCCAATCTGCCAAATGGAAGTTCATACTTCTCTCTAAAATCAAACAACCACTGGCGTGCACTAAAGGCAGAACTAAAAGCGATTAATGGCCTAGTATTTCCTGTAGTATTTTGTACCGCTAGCCGAATTCTTCCAAGGCGATCTTTATACTCAAATATCCCGAATTTTCTTTTTGGGTTTTTCTGAGCACTATTGTACTTCGGCCATAAATGCTTTATTTCTCTATCTTCTTTTAGTGCGGCTATTAACTCTGTGCCTGTTAATTCAAAATCGATTTCAACTATTTCCTTCATCATAGCCTGTGTTTTAACAGAAGCCATTTTACCACTAAAATGTTGGCGAACTCTCTTTTTTATGTTTTTAGCTTTTCCCACATAAATCACTTTACCAGTGGTATTTCTAAAATAATAAACACCGGGAGCTTCGGGAAGTTTATGATAAGTCTCCTTATTTAAATTCATGGGCAGAAAAGAATCTCCATTTCCTCTTTTAAGAAAATCATTAAGTACAGATTTATCTTCATCTTTTTGCAACGCTAAATTTAAAAGCTGCTGAGCCATCATAGTATCGTTCATAGCTCGATGAGGATTGTCATTATCTAAGTTAAAATAACTACTTAATGAACCTAAGCTATAGGAACTAATCCCAGGAAACATCTTGCGGGTGTAACGCACAGTACAAAGTTTAGACATATTGAAAGTATGCCCGTAATTCTCAAATCCAGCCTTGATAAAAGAATAGTCAAAATTAACATTATGCGCTACGAAAATGGTATCCTTAAATACCTCAAGAAGTTCCTCTGCTATATCTTCAAAAAAAGGAGCTTCTTCTACCATTTCATTAGTAATCCCTGTAAGAACGGTAATATAATTGGGTATTATCTTTCTAGGGTTCACCAGCGACTGAAACTCTCTTAGAATCTCATTTCCATCTGTCAGAATTACTGCCACTTCTGTAATAGAACCATTAGATGGTGCCCCTCCAGTAGTTTCTATGTCTGTTACTGCAAAAATCAATAGCTTGAATTAAATTTCAAAATTAAACCTGCGGTACATACCCTAATTACGTTCTACTCTAGATACTTTTACCGAGTGATTAAAGGTATGCGATTATTCATTTTTATTTTATGTGTTTTTCTAACAGCATGTGCTGACCAAAGTCATACCTGCGAAAACAAAGAAAACCGCTCAACAGACATAGGGACAGCACCCAAAGCCAATGTGGAATCTATCATTCATAGACAACCTATCAAACCAAAGGAACCAGCCATCACTCGTCTAACTAGCAGAAATTCATTGGCATATTTATCAGAGTTTAGCCAAACCAACACATCCAAAAGGATTAAAATATGCACCAAACATGGTAATATGGAGTTCATCCTTTACAAGGGAACCCCTCTTCATGCCGCGAGTTTCATTCATCTTATTCAGGAAAAATATTTTTCTGGAGTAGAGATCACTAGAGTATTAAAAAACCATGTGATTCAAGGAGGGAATTCTCAGAAAAAATCAAAGTCTACACAGAGGTTTCTACTAGGGAAGTATACGGTTCCTGCTGAAATAAAACCTTACTACATTCATAAAAAAGGAGCTTTAGCATTGGCTAGACAAATGGACGATAATCCTTCCAAGAGCTCTGAACCTTATGATTTTTACATCGTTCATGGTCGAAAAATTGGAAGCGCCGAACTCTATAATATTCAAAAAGAAAAAGACATTACATACTCCGATAAGCAAAAAGAAATTTACAAAACCAAAGGAGGAACACCACACCTAGATGGAGAATTTACAGTTTTTGGTGAAATCACCTCTGGGTTATCTATTTTAGAGAAATTAGCTAATTTACCAGTGGACAAACAAAACTGGCCTAAAGACAACTTACTAATCAATATTGAAATTATGGACTGAGGTGTTATCTTAGCAGCATGAAATATATCCTTTATTCGATTTGCATTCTATTTCCTGCGCTACTTTGGGGACAATTAAAAACAGAAACTAATTATTCAACGAAAAGTGAACTATCCATCTGGTCATATGAAGGAGAAGAACCTTTCGAAGAAAGTGTCAAAGGATTCACCTTTGCTATAGACCTAGGAATGTACTTAGCGAGTAAAAAGACTGCTAATGCTTATCAAGGACTGGGGTTATCGCAGATAAATGATCAAGCTTTGTGGTGGTCTATAGAAGAAAGATTCACTGAAGTAGGTATAAATACTCAAGCTCAAGTAATTCAAAACATCAATGATTCTTACCCTGAATACAATGGAACTGTAACAGGTTTTTTAATTGGAAATGATGATTACCCCTTAGATATGAATTATTCTCCTAGAATATACTTCGCCCTAAATGCCACATATCATTTTAGTGATTACTGGGCTTTAGTAGCTAAATCAAGTATAGCGAACCTTAAATCTACAGCGGTTTATACTATGGAGTTATTAGGACCCACTATTCCACAGAATGCATCTGCTGTAATTCAGCAGTTTGACATTACAGGAGAAGAACAGCGTATTCATTTTGATCTAGGGTTTAAGAACACAAGCTATAATGACTATGGCTTCAAGTGGTTTTGGGGCGGGGGAATGTCTTTGGTAGGTTCTAAAATTCTGAGCAACACGGCTTTCATAGGAACGAATCCCTACGAGCTAATTTTACAAAACAACGGAAACAATCAGTTTTTAACAGAATTCAATTCTGCTCAAACAGCCTTCAATGTGGGCTATTACGCTACTACAGGATGGGAAATGGAATATAAGGAGAGATATGATTTTGGTATTGGGTTTAACTTGTCTAGAGATGTTATAGAGCTCGGACCTAATGAAGAGAGCGTATGGAATAAAAGAATTTACGTTTCATTCGGTATATGATTTTTTTTATTTAAAGAACCTTAACCTCGGCTAAGAAGCAACATAGCCAATTAAAATGAAAAAACTGATTTACTGTTACTAAAATAGAAAGACACTTCGGTAACCTTAAGAACGATCTAGTGAACAGTAGTTCTTATTCCATAAACGGCTAAATCTGTATTCATGACTGCAAATAAATTCGAAGGATACTTTTCTTACTACATTTCAAAAGTGAGTGAACTTCCTGTAAAAGAAGCTTTAATGAAACAAAAAGACGAGCTAGATTCGTTTTATGACTCCTTAAAAAACTTAGATGTCAATGATTCATATGCTCCTGAAAAGTGGTCTATAGCCGAGGTCGTGTTTCACAATGTAGAGACTGAAATAATTATGCTTTACAGAGCTATTCGAATTTCCAGAGGAGATGAAACTATACTCACTTCTTACGATGAAAACATGATGGTAGAAAAGGCTCGTGTAGCCGAAATGAACTTCACAGAACTGCTACATCTGCATAAAAACACTAGAGAGAATACGCTTTTCTATTTTAATCATTTCACTCAAGAAGAATTAGACAAAACAGGAAATTTCTCAGGTTTAAATCTAAATGTAGAGGGGTTAGGTTATCTTATAGCCGGCCATGCTCTGCATCACATAGAAGTTCTGCAAGAGAGATATTTATAGCATGTCAATTAAATCTATACTGCCAGAAATAATTTTTCTTCCTAGCACACCATATTCATAGTATATAAGTATACTTTTTCATTTGGATATTCCAAAGAATGATATTCATTATCTCTGCGAAAATAACAGTGTTATTATTGATCGCGATAATACCGTTTTAACACTATTCTCAGGGCCTAGAGACACCATTCAAACCCTCTATAATTTTTT
>CESI01025530.1_pt1 | contig 22628 bp, 16 predicted proteins | sample 356301 | NCBI WGS metagenome assembly CESI01 (sample SAMEA2621423, study PRJEB7988) | marine metagenome | biome: marine biome (ENVO:00000447); feature: deep chlorophyll maximum layer (ENVO:xxxxxxxx); material: "saline water (ENVO:00002010), including plankton (ENVO:xxxxxxxx)" | depth 40 m | reverse complement strand
TGAGCACTCGCTTTTATGGCTAGCTCAATGACTTTGATAACAGGTACTACCGTACTCGCGTCAGCCGGCGAGAATTTACCATCTTCAATAGCGTGAGCAAGGCGATTGAAAAAGGTGAGATATTCACTCTTCAATGTTGTCACCGGCTCTTCAACTAGCTGGCCGCTTTCATTGACCACAGCCAGCACGCCATGCTCGTTATCTTTTGTAATCGCCCAGTGTTCATCATCAAAGGATAGCTCTGCACGCAATTGATCTTCTTGCGGATCTAAATAGAACTTTCGAAAGCTGCCTTTTGTGCCTTGCAAGTCGTAGCGCAATGTTGCTCCTGCCTGAAAAGCTGAACTACCTAGCTTTACAACTTTATCAACATAGTGAAGTGTTACATCGAACGTGTCATCTGACTGCCCATTTTCACGCAAGGCCTGTATGTTTGCCGACACTTCTTCCGGCTCGCCGAAAAGCTGTAGCGCTTGGTCGATTAAGTGGGGACCTAAATCCCAGAAGATACCGCTTCCTGGCCCTGCATTTTCACGCCACCTGTCTCGTGGTACTGGGCGAAATCGATCGAAGCGGCTTTCCAAACGTTTAATGTCGCCAAGTTTTCCATTGTTAATTAGCTGCTTAATCGTAAGAAAATCGCCATCAAAACGTCTGTTGTGATAAACACAAAGCTGTTTATTTTGAGAATGTGCAAGCTCTACTAAAGCTTCTGCTTCTTCACTATCTAATGTAAATGGCTTTTCTACCAATACGTGACAGCTGTGCTCTAATGCCAGTTTCGCCTGTGGCCCATGAAGGTGATTTGGGGTTGTAATAACCACCAAATCTACATCGTGAATTTTAAGCGCTTCTTCCAACGAGCCATACACTTCAGCATGGGGTAAAACTGCGTTAACCACATCAGGTTTTGAAGAGATAACCACATCGACAGAGAACTGCGGTAGATAATTTAGAAATGGCAAATGAAAGGTTGTGGCGGAAAATCCAAAGCCAACCAGAAGTGTAGATATCATCGCATATCCTTGTGTAACGAGAATTAAGAGGTAAGTAAACACACACTATCAGTAATGATAGATAGAGGAAACCTCGGATGGTTCATTATTTAGAAGACAGATAGCTGAAAGAGTTGCGTTTACAGCGACACAGTAGACGTTAATTCAAGCCCTCTGATTTTGTCATCTTTCTGACTGCGCGATAGTTTGATGGGACTGAAGAAGAAACTGGGCTAGCTAATCACTATTTGTGTTTGCCAGCCCTATCTCACCATGTAACCCGTTAGCGAGCTTTAATTAGGGTACGCCTTTATTTTTTGGTCGGGCGCGGCCAATTTGGAATATTGCGCTGCTTACCGCGGGCAACGGCTAGCGCGTCTTCGTCTACGGTTGACGTGATCACGGAACCAGCACCTACAGTAGCCCCTTTGCCAATGTTTACAGGCGCGACAAGCGACGAGTTTGAGCCGATAAAGGCATTTTCGCCGATGATGGTTTTGGACTTGTTCACACCGTCGTAGTTACAGGTAATAGTGCCTGCGCCAATGTTCGCTTTGGCACCCACTTCTGCATCGCCTAGGTAGGTTAAGTGATTCGCTTTGGCGCCCTCGCCTAAAATAGCCTTCTTCATTTCCACGAAGTTACCCACTTTGGCATTTTTCTGCATTACTGCACCAGGGCGTAGTCGAGCGAAAGGCCCGACCGTACAGGCTTCACCTACACTGGCTTCTTCAACAATAGAATTAGCTTCAATTACAGCGTTATCGGCAATAGTACAGTTGCGCAGAATACAGTTTGCACCAATGTTGACGTTGCTACCAAGTGTCACCTTACCTTCAACAATAACGTTAACGTCGATAATTACGTCGTTACCGGTTTCAAGCTGGCCGCGTAAGTCAAAACGAGCAGGATCCAGCAAGGTCACGCCATTGGTCATTAGCTCCTCGGCTTGGCGACGCTGAAGCGCGCGCTCCAGGTTAGCTAACTGCAAACGATTATTAACGCCTTCCACTTCTACCGCAGACTGTGGCTGTGCTGACTGAATTCGCTTGCCTTCGGCCGCTGCCATGGCAATAACGTCGGTAAGGTAATACTCACCTTGCGCGTTATCATTGCTTAACTCGCCCAACCAGCGCTTAAGATCAGCACCAGACATCATCATCATACCGGTGTTAATTTCTTTAATTTCACGCTGGGCATCAGTGGCGTCTTTGTGCTCAACTATCGCGGTAATGTTGTCATTCTCACGAATAATGCGGCCCATGCCTGTGGGGTCGTCTAGATTTACAGTGAGCAGTGCTAAATCACAGCTCTCCTTCGCAGCTTTTAACGCACTTAGTGTCTCTTCGCGAATAAGTGGCGCGTCGCCAACCAGAACAAGCACGTCTTCATTGTCTTTAATATGAGGTGCCGCTTGCTGAACAGCGTGGCCTGTACCTAACTGTTCGGCCTGTAAGCACCAGTTTAGATTGTCTTCAACAACCGTTGCCTTTAGTTGGTCGCCGCCATGACCGTAGACCAAATGAATATTGTCAGCACCCAGTGATTTTACTGTGTTGATAATTCGCTGCACCATAGGCACACCACCTACTTTGTGTAACACCTTGGGTAACGACGATTTCATACGAGTACCTTTACCCGCCGCTAAAACAACCACTGAGAAAGCCATATAATTCCTTTATTTCGCAAAGAGAATGAAAATCGGAGCATAGTGTAACCAAGGGAATAGCATATGTCAGCGGTTCATTCGTGATAAAAAGCTATTTGCAGAGTGCGAAAACTAGGTGTTTTCCTTCATTGTTATTTAGTCTAAAGTTAATGATAGTCACCTAGTAGTTCAATATTGCAACAGGTATACTTACCATTATAGGTAAAGTTCAGTCAGGCAAGGGAGCATGCGCAGTCTGTGAACACATTTAGAACACTGCATAGAAGCATTTTAGTGTTATTCGCGGTAGTGGTTATCGCTATCGTTACACTGGTACATTTTAGTATTTCCAAGATTGTTGCCGAGCAGAGTCGCGCGCAACAACAGTCACTTTCGCCCGCAATCTCACTTATTGTGGAGCAACTTTTAAAACCACTTCATATTTCAGAAGCATTGGGGCATTCCACCGAGTTAGTAGACTTGATGGATGGAGAAACGATTGACCAAGAGGCTGTTTTCAAAACATTGGATCGTCTTGAAAACGAGTTTGGGTTGTCTTTCTTTATTGCCAGCGAGGCAGACAGAAAACAATATAATTCTGATGGCAGCATAATTAACCTGATTGAAGGGGAAGTAAGCTGGTATTTCAAGTACAAGGACTACCCTACCGATGCCGTGGCAGATATCGGTAAATGGGAAGACACCCATTTCTATATTGATATAAAGATCCACGATGAAAATGGCCGCTTCTTGGGCTTCTTTGGTGTTGGAAAGAGTCTGCGCAGTTTTATCGAGGTCTTCGATACCTATAAGCAAGAGTACGGCTACGACTTTTTGTTTGTAGATGGTGAGGGCGACATTATGCTGTCTTCTGATCCTAATCTTATTGCGTCTTACTCTGATTTTACCAATTTGTCAGAATTGCCTTGGTATGCCAGCCTTCCCCTTACTATCCAGAACGAGCAGGCACTCAACAATAAGTTAGTGACTATCGACCAGAATGATTACCTTATTGCAGAAGTAAAACTTAATCAATTTGGTTGGACGGTGTTTTTACTCAGTCCACTTGAAGAACGTCAGGCTGAAATTTCACAAGCATTTATATTCAGCGTTGTAACACTACTGGTTGTTGTATTCTCGCTGTTTTTACTTATCTACAATCTGCTGTATTACTTCAGAAAAGACATGCAGCCAGATCTGGTTGTTCGCCATACTAACCGTCTTCCAGAAAAAGAGAATTTACAGCTTATCTACAAAACGCTACTGGCTGAACATAAGTCATTAAGCGTAATGCTGATTAGCATTGATGAGTTTTCTGACATTGTCGACGCTCACGGCAGAAACGCAGGCGACGACTTATTAGATAAAGTTGTGGCGTACTTGGCTGAGCACTTGCGCGAGCAGGATGTACTGGGACGCTGGAGCAGTGCAGAATTCATTATTCTATTGCCACATACCGGCCCGCATGTGACTTTTGATATGGCACAAAATCTTCGTCACGGCATCGCTACCTTGCCGCCGCTACAAGAGTTACCAGAACTGCTTATTACAGCGTCTATTGGTATATCTTACACCGCGTCACCACGTGCTATGCACGAAGTAACCGCGCACGCGGAAGACGCGCTTTATCAAGCCAAGCGCGACGGCAGCAACTTAGTAAGAATGCAACTGATAGACTAGCCCAGGTTAGATTCAATTTAAGCAGGTTTTACCTTAAGGCGTTTTCTTTTGAGAACGCCTGTGGTTAACGCCACACCGAATAAAATCATTAAACCACCCACAATGGTTTGAATTGATAAATGCTCTTGCAAGAACAGTACCCCCCAAATAATGCCAAATAGTGGTACTAAGTAAGCCACGGTAATGGCTTTAGCTGGGCCGATGTCAGCTATGAGTTTGAAATACAAGATATACGCTATGCCCGTGCCACCGACAGCCAGCGCTACCGCATTTACCCATGCATTAACGCTTGGCATGGCGTCTGGCAAAGTCGCAAGCGCGAATGGCGCTAGCATCACGCTGGCCATAGCCTGACTGCCTGTAGCGACAACCAGAGGTTTAACCCCCTGCAACCATCTCTTCATCATACACGCGGCTATGCCGTAGCCAGTGGTGGCCAATAATGCAGTCAAAATAGGAAGAAAACTAATATCGCCCTCGCCGAGCTTTTGCTGGCTAATAACGGTTACGCCTACAAAGCCTACAAAAAGCCCCGCTACTGCTGACTTTGTTAGTTTGTCACCTAACCACAGCCCAGCGACAATGGCGCCAAACATGGGAGCCGTGGCATTTAAAATGGCATTCACCCCTGCCTCTAAATGCAGGCTGCTGTAATTAAACAGGACGAAGGGAACCGCCGTGTTAGCCATGCCCACCAGCGCAATGGCCAACCAGTGGCGTTTTATGTCTTTTACCGACCCCCGTATTAACAGCAATGGTAGCAATACCGCTGTAGCAAGCACGGTACGAATGGCTACTAATACATAAATGCCAAATTCTGGTGCGGCAACACGCATGAAAATAAATGAACCGCCCCAGATACCGGCTAACACCAGCAGCGAGATAATGTCTCTTATTGCCATTCTTTTATCACCATTTTCTTATCACCCATTCTTTTATAGCCCCAGCACCCCTTGGGCTCCTTCTAAATTAAGTAAATACTGCTTGCGCGGTAAACCACCTGCGTAGCCCGTTAGGGTTTTATTACTTCCGATTATACGGTGGCAAGGTACAACAATAGCAATAGGGTTACGACCATTTGCCATACCCACGGCGCGGACAGCTTTTGGCTTGCCAATGGCTTTTGCGATATCTAAATAGCTAGCGGTTTCGCCGTATTTAACGTGCTGCAAAGCATCCCACACCTGATTCTGAAACGCCGTACCTTTAGGGCAAAGCGGTAGGTCAAACTCACGTAACGTACCGTCAAAGTATGCCTGTAATTGACTGCACGCTGCTTCGGTGATGGCGTTTTTTTGCGAATGAAAGCCGTTGCTTAGCATGCTTTCTTGCGCTGCAGTTTCTCTGCCTATAACCCCCTGCTTCGCGTTGGCCGTATTATCTGATTCAGCGGCACTCACGAACTCGATAGCCGTTATGCCTTTATCAGTGGCTTCAACTTTAACAAGCCCCAGTATGCTGTTCACGAAATCTGTATATTTCATACTAACGACTCTCTTTACTGATTGCTTAACTGCCACAGTTGAAGGGTTAGATAACTGCGCCAAGGTGCCGCTTTTTCGGGCGCTATGGGGTACTGCTGGGCCATTTTACGAACGATCAAATCGCCGCCAAGATAGACGTCAGGATTTCTCTCCCCCCGCATTTTTAAATAGTCGAGCGTCCACGGGCCCACGCCTTTAATGGCGAGTATGTCTTCATGGCTTGGCATGTTACCGTTTATGAATAAACGAGCAAAATGACGTACGGCTTCTTTTCTCGCCTGTGGCATACGTAAGAATTCAAGACTGTTTTCAGCCACACTTTCAGGCGAGGGAAAGCTGTAGCGTTTACTCGTTATAGATTCAAGACCGTTTGACGGGAGTGCATCAGATACCGTTTCGCCCAGCTGATGTACCAGTAAAGTCAGCTGGCCAATAGCCGCTTTTACACGAACTTGCTGGCCTACAATAGCTCGGCAGCCGCTTTCAAATACGCTCCATGCACTGGGAAGGCGTAGCCCAGGCGTTAACTTGCTCGGCGGTAACCCAGACTGCAATAGGCTTTGTTCAATTAACAGCGGGTCAGCGTGAAGATCTAGTACCTGCTTTATATTTTCAATTATCGTATGAAGACGACCTAAATCAGGCATGTCGATGAGTAGTTTGAATCCGTGGCGCGCCTCGTCGTGAATGGCTTTAAAAAAGCCTAAACTTTCATTATATGAAAAGTATCGTTCATAGCTCTGGTCCGTTACTCGTTCCATGCCTTCAATAGCGCGGGTTGCCAAGAAATCTCGTACATAGGGCCAATTGTACGGCGGCCGATAAGAAAGAAATAAAGAGATAGCCTTTTGTTGAACCTGCTCTTTTTTTCTAAGCTGGGTAGGAGACGTAGCGCAATATTGCTCTATGGCACGCTGCAGTTGTCTCAGTGATTGATAGCCTGCCGAAATTGCGATATCTGTCATAGATAAATGAGTTTGTTGAATAAGCTGCTTTGCAAACAAAGTGCGCTGCATATTTTGAAACTGCTTAGGCGGTATGCCCACAGCATTGACGACCAACTTATTTAGATAACGCTCACTAATACCCAACCGCATAGCAATGTCCGCAACCCGCTCAATGGGAATAACAGATAGCAGCGACAACGCTCGGTTAATCGTTGCGCCCACGCCTTTCCACGCCGCTGAACGAGGTGCACTGTCTGGTCTGCAGCGAAAACATGGACGATAACCATGTGCCATTGCCTGTGTGGCGTGTTGAAAGTAAGTCACATTCTGTTCTTTAGGAAGTCGCGCTGGACAGATTGGCCTACAAAAAATACCGGTTGTTTTTACCGCCACAAAAAATCGTCCGTCAAAGCGCGGATCTCTGCTAAGTCTTGCTTTTGAAAGCACTGACTCAGCAGTTGTTGAGTTTTCTGAAGCCCCCATGTCTGAGACAAAAAGATTGTCTGGCATTAGAATGCGCTTCCCACCTGTCGTTTATCACCTTTATCTAGTGTATCGTGCATTGGCTCTGTTGGTGAGACAAAATCAGAACTCAATAATTACAAATCTTGCTAGTCGAACTTCTCTTCCTTTCTTGCATATTCTTACAACGGTTCGCTTACCGCTAGAATAAATCAAATCATTGAAGAGATAGTGAGCATAATTAGCGACATTTGATCATTGGAGCAGCTAAACGCATAATAATGCGATAATAATAATGAGCGCCTGATGGATGTATCAGAAAACCACAGGCTTAACGAGCTGACTGTATGCTGAACTCTTTGCGCACCTTCAAGCTGCGCCTGTCTAAAATTTGGCTGATAGCGATGCTAATGGTCATTACACAAAGCGCTTTTGCGGATTGGCTTGATGACTATGCTAGTTACGTTCAAAAGGAAGCCTCAAAATACAACGTGCCTGGTTATGCGTTTGTGTTTTATGAACAGGGCAAAGCGCCAAGGGTTTACGTATATGGAAGTACCCGCAAACGCGGCGGAGAGAAAGTTACAGAGAACACAGTATTCAGGCTAGCTTCTGTTTCAAAAACCTTTACTGCGTTGTTGTCAGCTAAACTTGTAGAAAAAAACCAGCTTAGCTGGGAAACACCGATAACCACCTTATTACCCGACATTCCTTTTAAAGGCAAAGGAATGAATGCGCTGCAACTGCAACATATCGTTGGCCAATCTAGTGGCTTTATGCCCAACGCTTACGACAACCTTATTGAAGCTGACTACTCGCTGGAGCGCGTGCTTAAATCCCTGGGCGAGCTTGAACCACTGTGTGCGCCGGGTGAATGCTATACCTATCAAAATGCACTCTTTGGTGCGCTGGAATACTACTTCAGCAACAATAATACCTCTTACTCACGACAGCTTCAGGCCAACCTGTTTGCACCACTAGGTATGAATACAGCCAGTGTTGGAAAAGGCGGATTGCTTGCATCAGAATCATGGGCTCAACCTCATATTGCTATCGCCAGAAATAAATGGCGCGAAGGAAAGGTAGAAAGCAACTACTACCGGTTCTCTCCAGCTGCTGGCGTTAACGCTAGCATTTCAGATATGACGATTTATCTGCAAGCGCTGCTAGGCGAGTTCCCCACGGTCATATCCGATGAAATGGTGGACTATGTCACTACAGAGCGCGTGAAAACGAAGCGCGAAACCTACCGCAGAGGTTGGCGCGGCATGATTGACGATGCTCACTATGGTTTGGGTTGGCGTATTTACGACTTAAATGGATTACAGCTTAACTATCATGGGGGTTGGGTAAAAGGCTATCGTGCTGACGTGGCGTTTTTGCCTGAACACAAAGTTGGCTATGTGATGCTGATGAATGCAGAGTCGAATATGATTAATTCAACGACAGCCGAGTTTTGGAAGCGTTACTTGAAAAAAGCCGACGCAGATAAGTAATATCGGCATCGGCTTTTCGGTACTTTCATTCAGATATTAAACGCTACTGTTTTAGATAGGTATAACCTGCCAAACAGTTTTCGTAAAAATCAGTCCAGCGAACCCCTTCACGAGGGTTCAATTTTCCGTCCCACACTTGCTTGTCTATCATGCGTTTTACGTCTGATGCCATTGCGCGCGGGTTATACTGCATAACGTTAAGAACATCTTCTACCGATGAACCCTTCACCACTTCTTCAATGTAAAAGTCTTCAGGATCGTCGTCATAGCTGTAAATATGCACTTCATTTAAGCGACCAAACAAGTTGTGCATGTCGCCCATAACGTCTTGATAAGCGCCCGTTAAGAACAAACCAATGTAGTACGGCTCATCTTTCTTAAGTGGGTGCATTGGCAGTACGTCAGTAATTTCACGGCCAATAGTGAACTGATCAATTTTACCGTCGCTATCACAGGTAATATCCACTAGCGAGCAATTAACCGTTGGCTCTTCATTCATACGAATAAGAGGCACTACCGGCAGCAGCTGGTCGATGGCCCATGTATCAGCAGCCGACTGGAATACAGAGAAGTTACAAAGGTACTGAGACGACAAACTGTAATCTAGCTCTTGAAGCTCTTCTGGAACATATTCTTCGTTGCGATACCACTGCTGTAAGCGACCCATAATTTGCCAGTACAGCGTTTCGATTTTGCCCAGCTCTTCAAGTGACAACACGCGTAATTTAAATGCATCTAGCGCCTGTTCTTTATACTGAGACGCGTCGTTGTAAATTTCATGCATGTTCGTTTGTTCATCAAACGTGTCTGCAAGTTCGCGCATATTCTTAAGGAAGAAGTGTTCACCCGCTTTTGCTGATGTATCCATTTGCGACGCATTCGACTTAATTTCGCCCACAATTTCCGTGATAACACAGCTGTGATGCGCAGTGATTGCACGTCCACTTTCACTAACCAGATGCGGATGCGGTACGCCTTCAAGGTCGCACATTTCCTTCATGCCATAGACAACGTCAGCCACATACTCTTGCATGCTGTAGTTACGCGACGATTCATTAGTTGAATTACTGCCGTCGTAATCGATACCAAGGCCACCACCTACATCAACATAATCTAGCTCGAAGCCCATTTTGTGAAGGTCTGCGTAAATACGCGCGCCTTCGGTTACCGCTTCTTTAACCGCACGAATGTCTGTTAATTGGCTACCAATATGGAAATGCAGCAGCTTTAAGCAGTGCGCCATGCCTTGCTCTTCAAGATAGCGGGCTGCGTTAATGATCTCAGTAATGGTTAAACCGAATTTCGCACGTTCACCACCAGAGCTTTCCCACTTACCACGACCTTTCACCGTCATTTTTGAGCGCACACCAATGATAGGATCAATATCCAGCTCTTTGGCTATTTTTACCAGAAGAAGAAGCTCGGTGTATTTTTCAACAACTACCACAACGCGGCGACCCAGCTTTCTTCCTAACAGCGCAAGACGCATAACTTCGTCGTCTTTATAACCATTTAGGATAGTCAGAGACTCTTCGTTGGTATTCATGGCAAGCACAGTCAGAAGCTCGGCTTTTGACCCCGCTTCTAAGCCATAGTTGAATGGCTTGCCCGCATCGACAATTTCCTCAACGACTTCGCGCATCTGGTTTACTTTTACCGGATACACACCTTGGTACTGGCCTTGGTATTCGGCTTCTTCGATGGAGCTTCTAAATGCTTTGTTCAAGCCTGCAACTTGCGAGCGCAGAATATCGTGGAAGCGCACAACAACAGGAAACTGTACGCCTTCTTTGCGGATATCTTCAATTACCGAATTAAAGTCGATTCGAATGCTAGGATCTTCAGGAACAGGGGTAATATGGACGTTGCCGTTTTCACCAATTTGAAAATAGCCGCCACCCCATTGAGACACGCCATAGACGCGCTCCGCTTCTTCGATGCTCCAATCTGACAATTTATTCACCTATTTGTAAGTGGGCTAGGCCAATACCTAGCATAGAAAGTGCGAAAATAAGCAGCGTATTATAGTCAACGCAAGACTGAACGCGATAGTTGTTGCGATATAAAATATCTATTGTCGCGACGAATTTTGTTTATCGAACGCGGGCTTTTTTAGCCTATCCAAGTTCGAACATAATCTATAACAACGTTATCTGCTTTTTCTTCACAATGGGTTATAAACTCTGAGATGCTTTGAGTACGTTCAAGTTCAAATCCCAGTTTAATTAATGGCGCGCTAAAAAACTTTTCTGCAATGTGATCAGCATCAGTTGCTTCATCTTCTAGCCATGTCTCGCTGAGCTGACTTCGCCTATCTAACTTAATGGGCGCTTTTATTTGATTGAAGGTATCAGAATTGGGGATTTGCCAACTACGCATGTCTACAAATAAATGAAAGGGTCTGCCTTTACGGGTTTTCAAGCAATCAGAAAGCTTAGCAAGGTACTGAATGTTCGTGGACATATCCCACTTACCGCGAAGCGTGACCAAAATACAATTTCTAAACGGCTCAATATGAAAAGGGGTCGTAGACATTTACTCGTACATCTCTATGCGACTATATGGATAGCAAACTCAACATCTATAGCATTCAAATACTAGAGCTGATAAGCATCAACTACAACTATAGTTGAGTACTTTATAATTAAGTTTAATACCCAATAAAAAGGCCTGTGTTTTAAACAGGCCTTTATAGAAGACGTCTCAAAGAGATACGCTGTATTAGTCGTCTCCGAACTCGCGAATAATGCTGTTAATAGTGTCTTTAGCGTCCCCCAGAACCATGCGCGTGTTGTCTTTGAAAAACAGCGGGTTGTCTACACCGGCAAAACCGGCATTCGCAGAACGCTTAAGTACAAAGACCGTTTTCGCACGATGTGCTTCGATAACTGGCATTCCGTAAATAGGGCTGCCTTTCATCTCTTTGGCTGCTGGGTTAACCACGTCGTTCGCGCCGATAACAATAACCACGTCATAGTTTTCCATACGAGGGTTAACGTCATCCATCTCGTATAGTTGGTCATAAGGCACGTCAGCTTCTGCCAATAACACGTTCATGTGGCCCGGCATACGCCCCGCTACAGCGTGAATGGCGTAATCAACCGTACAGCCATTTTCCTCTAGCAACGACTGAAGTTCACGTACCGCGTGCTGCGCTTGCGCAACCGCCATACCATAACCAGGCACCACCAGTACTGCTTGCGCTGCTTCTAATACATAAAATGCATCTTGCGCCGACAGTACTTTAATCTCGCCTTCTATTTTTTCGCCGGCTTCTACTGGCTTGGCAAAGCCAGACAACAACACATTCATCAATGAACGGTTCATGGCCTTACACATAATATTGGTAAGAATTAAGCCTGACGCGCCTACTAATAAGCCGGTAACAATTAATATTGTGTTGCCTGTAGCAAGACCTGCTGCCGACGCTGCTACACCTGAGTAGCTATTTAATAGCGCGATTACCACCGGCATATCTGCGCCACCAATTGAAATAGTCGCCCACAAGCCGAAGCTTAGTGATAACGCAATAGCACAGTAAATCCAAAGTGGGTTGCTTGGGTCGGTAGTAAAGAAATAACCAATCACCACCATGCCAATTAGATGCAAGATGCTTAGCTCGCGAAGCCCTGTGAAAATAACGGCTTTAGAGCTCATTTTTCCTGACAACTTACCCCAGGCTACCACCGAGCCAGAGAACGTAATTCCCCCAACTAAAATTGTGAAAAACAGGGTAATAAAAGTAAACGCACTTTCAGTTTTAAGGGTAATTAGGCTCATTCCGGCTAATGTTGCCCAACCCAGAAGCAATGACGCTGCGCCACCAAAGCCATTAAATAACGACACCATTTCCGGCATTGCCGTCATTTCAACGGTCTTGGCTTTCCACGCACCAAAGGCGCCACCAATAACAAAACCTAGCAGGATGTAATGATAGCTAATAATCTGCTGGTCAAGCAGGGTGACGACGACAGCAACCAGCATACCAATGGCAGAAATAAAGTTACCTTTTTTCGCGGTATCTGGATGGCTAAGTAACTTAAGTCCTAGTATAAATAGTGCCGCAGCTACTACGTACGCAAGGTTTATTACGGTTACGATATCACTCACTTGCGTACTCCTTATTTATCTTTTTTCTTGAACATGCCAAGCATGCGATCAGTAACGAGATAACCACCCACCACGTTGATGCTGGCCAGCGCCACCGCTGCGGTACCAAGAATGGTCGTTAGCAAATTGTTGTCGCTACCCGAGGCTACCAATGCTCCCACTAACGTAATACCCGATATCGCGTTAGAGCCGGACATTAGAGGTGTATGCAAGGTTGCTGGGACTTTTCGAATTAACTCAAAACCCAAAAAAGCAGCCAGTAGCACGATGAAAAGTAGGTAAATGATTTCCATGATTAGGCTCCTTTGTATGCGTTGTTAAGCATGTCGTTGGTGATGTTACCGTCGTGGGTAATAACACAGCCGGCCAGAATGTCGTCTTCTAAATTAAGCCCAAAGGTTTTGGTTTCATCGTCAAAGAACTCATCCACAAGGTTGTAGATGTTATTGGCGTACATGTCGGTGGCGGCTTTAGCCACATACTGGCTCCAGTTACCATTACCAATTACCTTTACACCGTTAACTTCAACGGTTTCGCCAGCAACCGAGCCTTCAACATTACCACCTGATGTTGCAGCCATATCTACAACCACACTACCCGGCTTCATGAGTGCTAATGTATCTTTTGAGATAAGCACTGGTGGTTTGCGACCAAATAACTGCGCTGTCGTAATAACAATGTCAGAGTCGGCAATCGCGTCGCGTTGCGCTTCTTGCTGCTTCGCTTTTTGTTCATCGGTCAGTTCTTTTGCATAACCGTCTTTCGTTTGGCCTGTTTCCCCAATGTCGATCTTAAGGAATTTGCCACCTAGCGATTCTACTTGCTCAGCCACCACAGGGCGGGTGTCATAAGCAAGTACGTTTGCGCCTAAGCGTTTCGCGGTTGCTATAGCTTGAAGACCCGCTACGCCAGCTCCAATAATAAATACCTTTGCTGGTTTTATTGTTCCTGACGGTGTCATCATCATAGGTAATATTGATGGCAACTGATTCGCCGCCTGCATCACCATTACGTAACCCGCAAGACTCGCTTGCGAGCTCAATGCGTCCATTTTTTGTGCACGAGAAGAACGAGGGATCATCTCTACAGAAATAGCGGTTAGCCCCTTTTCTGCAATAGACTCAACAAGCGATTGCTGAAAGAAAGGGTCGAGATGGCCTACCACAATGGCCCCTTTTTTCATCAACGCTAGCTGTGCATCGGTGGGTTTGTTCACCGCCACCAGCATATCTGCTGTTGATAATGCATCATTCACATCATCGATGACAGTTACGCCTACATCTTCGTATTCTTTATCTGAATACCCTGAGTGTACGCCCGCCCCCGCTTCTAGCAGCAAGGTCGCCCCTTTTTTCACCAGACGCTGTGCACTACTAGGTGTAGCCGCACATCGCTTCTCCACATTATTTAGCGGATCTGGCGCTTTTGACTCATTTAATATTATGATTTTCACACGCTTCTCCTCACATTCCGGCTATCCGAGAATGACACCCTTTAAACAGTACTAAGCCATTTTATTCACTTATGCCTAGCATTCTCTAGCGAAATCAAAAACAGAACAGGCAATTTCTGTATTTATTTTGCTTCGAATAGCACCTCTTATTCCGCTTATTTTTCAAGCGAAACTGCGGCAAAGCTACGCTATATGGGCATACATCACTAGTATCATTTACTTACGAGTCATAACTAATATTTATATAGGAATGGCATACAGGCGATAAATGAAGTAGATGAATAAGCATTTATTCTGTGAATACATTAATAATTGTGCATTTTTTAAACATACGTAAAGGTGGATTACGCTAATCGATGTCGAAGAAATCACGCCTTTTAAATAAAGTGATTCAATTAATTTAAAAAATTGTTAAATAAATTTGGGGGATTTTACAAACCGTGTCGTCTTGATGAATTAACAGCGAAATGCTGTGAGAAAAAGCCAAGTGGGGTGCACACCATAAGGCGCATTAAAATTAACGATTAGGACACACACCATCATGTATAGGAAAACTAAGCTTGCATGCTCAGTGGCAGCAGTTTTAGCGTCGGCTATTTCTGCGAATAGTGCATTTGCCCAAGAGGCGCAACCCAATAATGACGTAGAAGTGATTGAGGTAAGTGGTATCCGCTCATCGGTTGCAAAATCGATGGATGTTAAACGTAGCTCTGCTGGCGTAGTCGACGCCATTAGCGCAGAAGACATCGGTGATTTTCCCGATACCAACTTAGCTGAATCACTACAGCGTATTACCGGCGTATCTATCGACCGTTCAGGCGGTGAAGGCCAGCTAATTACCGTACGTGGTTTTGGACCACAGTTTAACACCGTGTTGGTGAACGGTCGTCAAATGGCGTCTGAAAACGATTCGCGTGCGTTCAGTTTCGACACGATTGCTTCTGAGTTAGTAAGCAGCCTTGATGTGCATAAAACGTCAACGGCCACAATGCAGTCTGGTGGTGTAGGCTCTACCATTAATATTAATACCGCGCGCCCGTTCGCATTAAACGGTTTTAAAATGGCGGGCTCGGTAAAAGGTGTGTACGACGAAAATAGCGAAGAAGCTACGCCGCAATTTTCTGGCCTTATTAGCAACACGTTCAATGACGACACGTTCGGTGTATTACTTGCCGTTTCACACCAAGAGCGTGAGACTCGCCTTAACCAGGCTCAGATGGACGGTTGGCTAGAAAACGTTGGCGTGCCAAACCCTGTTACCCAATCAGGCGACGCTTGGACAGGCAATGTATTTTCACCGCGAAACTACGATCACAAAGTGACCTTTGAAGAGCGTACCCGTACTAACGCTAATCTTGTATTCCAATATGCACCTAACGACAAGCTGGTTGTAACTGCTGACGCACTGTATTCAGATTTTGACGTAGAGTCTGAAGCAACGTCGTACGGCCACTGGTTTACCGCGCCTAACATTCAGGGTGTAGGTGATGACGGCAGCCTGTTTGATGAAAACGGCAATCGCCGTAGCCCAACGGTTGATGCAAACGGTACTATTGTCGATTTATACCAAGAGGTAGGTTTGGCGACAGATATGCACGCCAAAACTTTCGACCGTTTAACTGATACCTATGCCATAGGCCTTAACTTTGATTACCAATACTCTGATAATCTGAATTTATCGTTTGACTTAAGTCATTCAGAAGCCGAACGCGAAGCCAATAACGGTGGCGGCGATCAGCTTTCACTTATCGGTTATGCCAACCGTGTACGATTCCAGGTAGATGACAATATTTTACCTGTTGCCAGCATGTTTGCTTCGCCTAATGACAATATTTATAGCGGACAACAAGAATTAGATGGCGCGATTGTTACAGGTCCTGACGGTTTCCCTATATACAACCCGGCACTTACACCTGATGGAGTAAGCAATCACTTAGATGAAGCTAACAGCCGAGCTCACGTAATGCTGCGTCGAGGCTGGGCGGTAGAAGATGAAGTGAGCCAGCTGCGCTTTGACGGCGAATACGTAACAGATGGCAGCGGCCTAACTGAAATTCGCTTTGGCGCACAGTACAGCAGCGAAACCAAATCACTTACCCGTTGGGACAATGAAGGTGTAGGGATTCACTGTACCTACTGTGGTTACCCCGACTTACCTGAGATCCCTGCAGGCAGCCAATACGTTTTTGACGCAGGTAGCGATTTTCTTTCTGACGTAAGTGGTAGCGGTCGCATGCCCACCTCTTGGCTTGCCCACGATGGCGAAGCCAACTTTGCGTTTTTAGAGTCTTACTATCAAAGCGTCAACGGTGATTCGATTAGTTTTGATGCGGTGCGTCGTAATAACAGCTTTGAAGTTGAAGAAGATATTATCTCTACCTATATGGAATTCGACTTTGAAGGCGAAGTTGCAGACATGTTCTTAAGCGCAACCGCAGGTGTGCGTTATGAAATGACGGATGTGACGGTTAACGGAACGCAAGCGCCAATAACAGGCTTAACGATTCTGGATCAGACCGAAATGCTGGCTGGTTTTGGCGATGCGCAAAGTATTGCCACTGAGTCTGATTACGACGTGCTATTGCCAAACTTCAGCGTACGTTTAGAAATTACCGACGATTTAATTGCGCGCTTTGCGGCGAGCTCTACCATTACTCGCCCTACGCTTAACAGCATGTCGCCGGTGACAGTAATTACAACCACCCGCCAAGGTGGTGATTTAACGTCTACCAGTGGTAACCCTGCACTAGAGCCATTCAAATCGGACAACTTGGACTTGTCGCTTGAGTACTACTACGACGAAGCAAGTTATGCATCAATTGGTTACTTCAGAAAGTTGGTATCGAACTTTATTGTTAATAGCCAAGAAGACAAAACCTTCGAGCTTGCTGACGGCAGCCTGCTAACAGACCCCTCTACAGGCGCTAACGCTAGCGCGCCAGATGCGAGTGACGGCGTTGCCGTGTTTACCAATACTCTGCCCAATAACGGTGAAGACGCGACGGTAGACGGCTTCGAGCTTGCGCTTCAGCACACTTTCGATAATGGCTTTGGGGTGCTTGCCAACGGAACTATCGTTGACAGCGACGCCGAACTCGATCCATTCGATATTAATCAGGTATTTGCACTAACCGGGTTAAGCGATTCTTACAACTTGGTGGCATTTTATGAAACTGACGATTATCAAATTCGTCTTGCCTATAACTGGCGTGATGAGTTTGTTCAGTCGTTAACACAAGGGCAGGGTGACGGCCCAACCATTGTTGAGTCTTATCAACAGCTTGACATTAGCGGTAGCTACAGCGTGACAGACAATGTAGAAATCTTCTTTGAAGGTATTAACCTTACAGAAGAGTTTGTACATAAACGCGGTCGCTTCTCTAATCACTTGCTGTTGGTTGAAGACAGCGGCAGACGTTGGGCCTTCGGTGTGCGCGGAAACTTTTAGTTTCGCGTAATTGGGGCCGGCGTTTGTTGGTCCCACATTCGTGGCTACCATTTGGTAGCCACAGTTTTTATTCAGGAAATCAGTATGACAACAGCAACTCCCATAACGCACATTGTAGTAGTTGGTGGCGGTAGCGCAGGGTGGCTAACGGCTGGTCGTATTGCAGCGCAACATCAATGCGCTACCCGCAAAGACATTAAAGTAACCTTAATAGAAAGCCCCAATGTGCCTATTATTGGCGTGGGCGAAGGCACCTGGCCAACCATGCGCTCAACACTAATTGCATTGGGTATTAGCGAAACCACTTTCATCAAAGAATGCGACGCCACATTCAAGCAAGGAGCAAAGTTTGCTAAGTGGACCACTGGTGAAGAGCACGATTTTTACTACCACCCTCTCATGCTGCCCCAAGGGTTTTCGCAAACAAATTTAGGCCCTTACTGGCAGACTGTAGCACCAGAATTAAACGAGTCTTTTTCCCATGCAGTATGTGTTCAGGAAGCTATATGCGAAGCAGGTTGTGCACCTAAAAGCATACGCCACGCAGAGTTTGCAGGCACCGCAAACTATGCTTATCACCTTGATGCAGGAAAATTTACCGCCTTTTTAACCAAACACTGCACTGAAAAACTAGGTGTAAACCATGTGTTAGCCGACGTTAACCGCGTCGAAAGCAGCAATAACGGCGATATTAAAGCCCTTCATACCGAGCAAGGGGTAACAGTAGAAGGCGACCTCTTTGTTGACTGTACCGGCTTCAAATCTATGCTGCTCGGCGAACACTACAAGGTGCCGTTTGTTCCCTGTGACGATGTACTTTTTATCGACCGAGCATTAGCAGTACACGTGCCTTATGACACCCCGCAAAGTCCTATTGCATCCCACACTATCTCCACCGCACAAGACGCCGGTTGGACTTGGGATATCGGTTTGCAGTCACGCCGAGGTGTAGGCCACGTCTATTCCAGTAGGCATCAGAGTAAAGATGACGCCTATGCTCGCTTAGACACATACGTTCGCCAAACCAGCACGTTAAACGGCATAGATGGGATAAACGTAAAAGACATTACTATTCAAAGCGGACACAGGCAGCGCTTTTGGCAAAATAACTGCGTGGCTGTTGGGCTAGCGGCGGGCTTTCTAGAGCCGTTAGAAGCCTCAGCGCTTGTACTGGTGGAGCTGTCTGCCTCAATGATCGCCGAACAGTTGCCAGCAAACCGAGCCGTAATGGATATTGTGGCGAAGCGCTTTAATGACACCTTTTCCTACCGTTGGCAGCGAATTATCGACTTCCTAAAGCTGCATTACATGTTGAGTAAGCGAGAAGACAGCGCATTTTGGCGGGACAATCGCGATAGTCATACTATTCCGGATTCATTAAAAGAATTACTCGCACTGTGGCAATACCACCCACCTAGTGACAAAGACTTTACCAGCAACAACGAGGTATTCCCCGCGGCAAGCTATCAGTATGTCCTGTACGGTATGGGGTTTACCTCAGATTTAGGCGCACATCAGCAATGGGTGAACGCCGACTTTGCTAAGCAACAGTTGATGCAGAACAGAAAAGCTCGCGGCATGGCGGTGGAGAAACTGCCTAAACATCGCGAACTTATTAATAAAATTCACCAATTCGGCCTGCAGGCCGTTTAACGTAAATCAATAAGCAGGGCCTACGTATGACTCACATGGTTGCCATTAATAATAAACAACATGCAGATTTGAAAGTAACCGACGATGCATTGTCACTCAGTGCCAATCAGCACCTTGTTCCTGTGGTGGTCTCTGAACTCAACAAGCTTGTGGTACATTACCCCGTGGTGATCACCAAGTTTGACGATTCTGGACAATTTGGCTTATCTGCCTTGCTAGGTTTTGAAGAAAAAGAAAACCTATTTTGGCAACAAGGTGAATGGGAGGCGGTTTATATTCCCGCACAGTTTGAACGCCTGCCTTTTTATGTAGGAACGGAAGCGCAAAGCGCTGACAGCAGTAACCGGGTGCTGTGCATTGATATGGATAACGCTTCAGTAAGCGAAGAAAAAGGTACACCGCTTTTTGATAACACGGGAGAGCCCAGTAACTACCTGTTAGAAAAGAAGCAGATCCTTGCTCAGCTTCTTGACGGTGAAACGCAAAATCAACGTTTTATTGCCGCGCTGCAACAGCATAACCTTATCACACCATTCACCCTAGATATTACCTTTGAAAACGAAAGCAAAACGTCTATAACAGGGTTATATACCATTGATGAAGATAAGCTTGCGGCGCTTAGTGCTGACGCGATTGCTGATTTGCATGCACAACACATTCTGCAAAGCATTTACACGCTCATAGCGTCAAACGCACAAATCTATGCCCTTATCGACAAAAAGAACAAGGCGAATAAAAACGCAGACGCATGGTTTCAAACTACGAATTGATTAAGGTTGGTGAGCAAGCCACACCGATTGTTGTTATCGATGGTTTCATACCAGACCCGCTGAGTTTGGTAGAAACAATTGCTCAACACCACCCATTTACAAAACAAGATGGCGACTTTTATCCGGGGGTGAGAAGTCACCCGCCCCAGGAGTATGTCGAACACCTACATACCTCGCTTCCACTGCTGTTTAGCCAACTTGCTTCGCATAATGGGCTACAAGATTTTGGCGTGGAAAAGCCGCTTCAAATACCCCTAGTGCAACTTTCCATAGCCAATCAAGCGCCGAAAAGTTTATCGCCCATTCAATGTATTCCGCACATCGATACACAAAAGGATAATGAATGGGCATTGGTACACTATCTCTTTAGCGCACCTTTGGGCGGTACTGCATTCTATCGACATATTGAAACGGGGTTAGAGCGGGTTAATGCAGCGCAATACGAAGGCTATTTTAAAACCTTAAAACGTCAAGCCACTAGCGTAGGGTTACCACCTAAAGCGTACATAAACGGTGATACCGCCATGTTCACCCAAATCGCCCGTATTGAGCCTATGTTTAATCGCGCCGTGTTGTATCCAGCCAACTTGCTGCACAGCGGCTGTTTACCTAACGATATTTCGGATTCTGTTGATGTGAAAGAAGGCAGGCTAACCGCAAACGCCAGTATCACGTTTAAAGGATAAAACGCTCAGCCCTAATAATGAGGGCTATGAAAACTTCAGATAGCGATTTGCGATAGCTGCCTTTGGTAGTGCTCGTTACGTTACTGCAATTTTTAGATTGACGACTAATCCATTAGTGAAAGTGTAATAGACGCGATTTCATCCGTGCCCGTTACGGTTATTGGTGAAGTCAGGCTATCAAAGGTAAATGGAATTTTTTCATAGCTTCGACCGCCGTGTTCTCTAGCCACTTCAACGTGAAGTATTAACGACGACGAGTATGCGCTTTTTCCAAAATCATCCAGTCCATCCCACTTTATGTGCAAGGGCGCGTTTTTCTTTGTAGCCCCGGCAAACCCATCGACTAAACCTTCATTTTTTCGACCCACTCTTCGCCACCATGTGCGCAGCTCGCCTAGCCATCTTTCGCTGGTGCCGCGAAGCGCCAAGCTTTTTACTAGCCGGTTCTTTTCGTCGCTTATCCACACGCTTACGTAAGGACCGCGATAATCTGCAATGTCAAATAGCGGTAAGGTGATATCAATTGAGATGGCGTGGCCATTTTTTTCAGCCTTGTTTTTACCCGAGCTGTCACCCGACGTGCGAGCCGTATAGGTGTTGCTGGTAAACACCCTGCCATTTTCATCAATTAACTTCAGCGCTAGTGATGGGTTGGCATTAACTAACTCCATGGCTTGCTGCGCAGTTTTGGTTGCCGAAAAGTGTGCTAACAACATTGCTTCAAATGCGTTGTCCGCCACTGATATGGCTTGAAACTTGGCGCTAGGCCAACCATCACTGTGGCTTAACACGCCTTTTTCTAAAGACGCCAGCTTTGAAGTAGAAAGTACTGGGCGTTGCCACGGCCTGATGTATGCAATGGTACTTGGATTACTAACAGCGTCCGTTGTGCGGCTAGTTTGGGTTACCGCCTCTTGCGCCACGGTCCCCTGCCAACTAAAACCTTGGTTCGACGCGTGGGTTTCTAGCTCTTGCGCACTAATGTGGTAAGAGCGAATATTAAGTGATATCAGGTAGTTAGCAATACGTTCTACGGCAAGAGAAGCTGCGAACTCAGACAAATCCCACTGGATAGGTGACGCAAACGCCACGCTGTTATCGTCATTAAAATTGACCTCAGCAATGCGCGCCACACGAGCAAGACGTCTCACTTCGCTACGTGAAAGGTCATGCTTACTCTGAATATATTCTTCCCAATAGTCGTACAGCTCACCGTTACGGCAGCTTATGTTTCCTTCAGTTCGGTTAAACCAAGCTTCACACCGCTTAATGGCACTGTACAGCCATGCCGGAAGTGTACCTTCGAAACGTCGATTAATTTCGCTAAGCGCACTCGTTGCGTTTGATTTATCTAACGTTTGATAGGTGTCTTTAATCAGTAGATCAATATTCTTTTGCTCAATGGCGCTAAGTGTCTGCTCTTCGTACAGGGTTATTTCTGTGTTAAGCGTGTGGGAGGTTGCTTCTGGTGATGGTGCAGGAAACACATACAACTCGGCCTTAACAGCATAGCTGGCGGTAAATACCGCCAGATATAAAAGGAAACGCCCAACCATTATTCGCTGACTTGTGCAGTGGTGGTGTCACTTTGCTCCTGCTGACGTGGCGCAGGCGCTGGATCAGCTAACGTTAAGTAGCCATCACCATTAGTGTCGTAGCGATGAAAGGCATTAAACCCAGACACCATGTACTCTGAAAATGTCATTTTGCCATTCTCGTCTGTATCAAGAACTTCAAAACGAACGTAAGTTTGTTTAATTTGCCCTTCATGGGTTTTCTCAATCTGTGCATCCAGT
>CESI01024201.1_pt1 | contig 22901 bp, 17 predicted proteins | sample 356301 | NCBI WGS metagenome assembly CESI01 (sample SAMEA2621423, study PRJEB7988) | marine metagenome | biome: marine biome (ENVO:00000447); feature: deep chlorophyll maximum layer (ENVO:xxxxxxxx); material: "saline water (ENVO:00002010), including plankton (ENVO:xxxxxxxx)" | depth 40 m | reverse complement strand
CCAATGAATATGTCACGATATGATTGGGGCTATTTCTCCCAGCCTGAGCCTCATCTGGGAGGCCGCAGATTAGCTTGTCCACGTGGGAAAGTAATCGGAGGGTCATCCTCAATCAATGGCATGGTCTACGTGCGAGGCCATGCGGGTGATTATGATCATTGGGCGGAAAGCGGCGCAGATGGCTGGTCTTATGCTGATGTACTCCCCTATTTTCTGAGAATGGAAAACTGGCACGATGGCGGTCAAGGTGGGGACCCTGATTGGCGGGGTAACGATGGGCCACTACACATCACAAGAGGAAAACGCGATATTCCACTACACCAAGCCTTTGTCGAAGCTGGTAGTCAAGCCGGATTCGAAGTAACCAAAGATTACAACGGAGAGCAACAAGAGGGCTTTTCGCCAATGGAGCAGACAGTGTGGAAAGGCCAACGTTGGTCGGCGGCGAATGCCTATCTCAAACCAGCCCTAAAACGGCCCAACCTAAATATAAAAAAATGCCTAGCGCGACGCATTGTCATAGAAAATGGCCGCGCAGTCGGGGTAGAGATACAGCAAAGCAAGACTATCTCTACGGTGCGGGCCCACCGTGAGGTAATTTTAGCCGCTTCTGCTATCAACTCGCCAAAACTACTAATGCTATCAGGTATTGGACCGGCCAAGCACTTAGCCGAAATGGGCATAGAGGTGATAGCAGACAGGCCCGGCGTTGGGCAGAATCTACAGGACCATTTGGAACTTTATATCCAACAGGCCTGCCTTCAGCCTATTACTCTATTCAAATATTGGAACCTTTTTGGCAAAATGCGCGTAGGACTGGAATGGTTGCTCAATAAATCTGGACCCGGGTCGTCAAATGCATTCGAATCCTGTGCGTTTTTGCGTTCAAAACCAGGAGTGAAATATCCTGATATACAATATCACTTTTTACCAATTGCTGTACGCTACGACGGACAAGCAGCAGCGGAGGGGCATGGATTTCAAGCACATGTAGGACCAATGCGCTCCTCCTCACGTGGATCTGTGACTTTACGCTCCACCGACCCTGCAGAGGATCCTAAGATCCTGTTCAACTATATGTCAGACCCGCAAGACTGGTCTGATTTTCGCCATTGCATCCGTCTTACGCGGTCAATCTTTGGACAAGCCGCATTTGATCCTTTCCGGGGTAAAGAAATTCAGCCCGGTGCAGATGTGCAAAGTGATGCAGAACTGGACGCGTTCATTAGTGAACATGTCGAAAGTGCTTATCACCCCTGCGGAACGTGCAAGATTGGTCGTGCCGATGACCTAATGGCCGTAGTTGATCCTGAATGTCGAGTGATAGGTGTAGATGGTCTGCGGGTAGTCGATAGTTCGATCTTTCCAAGCATACCCAATGGCAACCTCAATGGACCCTCAATCATGGTTGGGGAGAAAGGTGCCGATCTCGTTTTAGGGCGCGCGCGCCTACCAAAAGACAACCGCGCACCTTGGATCAACCCACGCTGGGAAATATCCGATAGGTAATTTCAGAGAGATGGTCAACGCGTGGCCAAATCTTACCAAAGCGGGGCGAAGTATGCTTTATGAAACGATTTTGCCCACGGTAGAGGCACGCAATTCGGCTTCGGTAATGCCATCAGCGGTTTCAACAATCGCCAAACCACCCTCAACTACATCTAAAACGCCAAGGTTGGTGATAATACGATCTACAACCCCGGCCCCAGTCAATGGCAAGCTACAGGTTGATAGAATTTTGCTTTCGCCCTTTTTATTAGTGTGATCCATAACCACCACAACGCGGCGCACACCAGCCACCAAATCCATCGCCCCGCCCATGCCTTTGACGAGTTTTCCAGGGATCATCCAATTGGCTAGATCACCATTCTCAGATACTTCCATAGCACCCAAAATTGCCATTGCAATCTTTCCACCACGGATCATACCAAAAGAGGTAGCACTGTCGAAATAAGAGGTTTGTGGCAGTTCAGTAATGGTTTGCTTGCCCGCATTGATCAAGTCTGCATCCACTTCTTCCTCGGTTGGGAAGGGTCCCATACCCAGCATACCATTTTCCGATTGCAGCGTCACTTCGACACCTGCGGGGATGTAATTGGAGACCAAAGTTGGAATTCCAATACCAAGGTTCACATAGGTGCCATCTTCCAATTCAAGAGCAGCACGCGCCGCCATTTGATTGCGATCCCAGCCTTTTGTATCTGTGGCCATTATAATGCCCTCACTGTACGTTGCTCAATACGTTTTTCATGGGTGCCTTGAATCAGACGATGCACGTAAATACCAGGCAAATGGATGAGATCCGGGTCAAGGCTGCCAGTTGGGACGATTTCCTCGACCTCCGCCACACAAATTTTGCCACACATTGCAGCCGGAGGATTAAAATTACGAGCAGTTTTGCGAAACACCAAATTGCCCGTTTCATCAGCCTTCCAAGCTTTTACAATAGACACGTCCGCAAACAAACCCGTTTCGAGAATATAAGTCTCGCCGTTAAAATCTTTGTGCTCTTTGCCCTCAGCTATAACAGTCCCCACACCTGTTTTAGTGTAAAATCCTGGAATGCCACAGCCCGCGGCACGCATGCGCTCAGCTAATGTACCTTGCGGATTGAACTCAAGTTCTAATTCACCAGACAGGTATTGCTGCATAAAGGTATCATTTTCACCCACATATGAGGCTATCATTTTCTTAACCTGGCGGGTCTGTAGCAAAATCCCAATACCAAAATCATCCACCCCCGCATTGTTAGAGGCAAAGGTGAGGTTTTGAGTTCCAGCAACACGGATAGCTTGCAGCAGGTTTTCAGGCAAACCACAAAGGCCAAAGCCACCCGCTGCTACAAACATCCCATCAAACAATAAACCGTCTAAGGCTTCGCTGGCTGATCCATATATCTTTTTCATAAGTGAGCTATCCCATAAGTCTTCTCAGAGTTCAAAAAACACTGATGGCAGACTGGGTCAAGCCTAGGTTCAGTTTTATGATCAATCTTGCAACTAAAAAACAAGAGTTGGGCACAAGGTCCTAAATTTGAACCCGCAGGCATTTCTTACAAAAACGGAATGTTTACCAAAGAGGCTTGGACATGCCGCCCATCTGCGCGCCGCAGCGTTACAATGTCTCCAATTGTACAACTGCGGGAGATGAGCGCATATCCAATATTCTTTTTAAGCCGGGGCGACCAAACGCAATTTGTCATGTCACCAACTTTTTTACCGTTCATCAAAATATCTTCCCAAGAAAACGCCAACGCGTCTGGACTTTCACCATCCAAAACTAAACCAAGTTGGTGCCGCTTTGGGCCTTCAGCATGAATGCGACGCAGAGCTTGGATACCAATCACCTCATCTGATACACCAAGATCAACATAGCCCCCCAACCGTATTTCAAAAGGATTTGTATTCTCATCAGTATCAGACCCACAGCTAACTAGCCCACTCTCAGTTCGTTCTGGCGACGTGGGGCCGCCGTTACCAATCCCATATGGTTGGCCCGCTTCTTTAACTATGTTCCAAAGCTCCTCGCCACGGCTACCGTCACGAAGGTAAATCTCAAACCCACTCTGTTTCGACCAACCAGAGCGTTGCACGGCCACAGGTATACCGTTCAGTTCAGTTTCAGAAAACCAGAAATATTTTAAGTCATGAATCCAATCACCAAAAATTGAGGAAACAACTGCTGCAGACTTCGGCCCTTGTACCGCCAATGGGGAAACGTCTGGCTCGGTAATTTTCACATTCAAGCCACGTTCAGCAGCAATTGCACGCGCCCAAAACCAGATGTCACTATCTGCAATTGAAAACCAATATAGATCTTCTCGCAGTTTCAGCATGATTGGATCATTGATTAAAACACCATCATGATTACATATCGGCACGTATTTACCCTGACCAATCTTACATTTTGAAAGATCACGGGGGCACAGAATTTGTGCAAGTTTTCCCGCGTCAGGGCCCTCTAGTTGGACTTGGCGTTCAACACCCACATCCCACATGACGACACCATTAATAAGGTCCCAATATTCTTTCTCCGTATCGCCAAAACTTGCAGGTAAGATCATGCGATTATAGATGGATGCACTGGTGCAACCCTCAGCCATTACTGATTTAAAATATGGCGAAGGCCTCAAACGGGCCGTTGGAAAAACTTGGAACATTATCGCAATCCTGAATTTGTATCTAACACCGCATTAATCTAAATCTAGCCTGACAATGAGTACTGTCCGCGACAAATGTAGGGCACTCCGCGACACTTAATTATGACCTGGCGTCAACATAATTTTCTGGACATTTAACTTCACACCAGCAATCCCTAATTTATGGTAATCACTATCAAACATTTAGAGGCATTTATCTGGGTTGCGGACCTCGCCAGCTTCGTGCGCGCAGGCGACAGACTAAACACTACCCAGCCCAATATAAGCAGCCGAATTTCAACTTTGGAAGGTTTGATCGGCGCACCCTTATTTGATCGTACTGGAGCGAAGGTCCATCTCACACCAAAGGGGCAACAGCTGATGAGACCAGCCCGAGCCGTATTGGCAGCTCGGGATCAATTTTTACAAGCCGCAGATGAGAAAGCCCTCACACAGGGAACTTTACGGCTGGGCGTTACGGAAATGATTGTGCATGCGTGGTTGCGCGCCTTCACATTAGCTCTAAAGTCCATGTTTCCAAATTTGGCCATCGAATTGACCATCGATATGGCAGCAGAATTGGAACGTGGCCTGCACGCACGGCAATTGGATCTTGTTCTGATCAATGGGCCGTTCCAATATCCCGCCGCCTCCAAACCTCTTGGGCGTTATCCAATGATTTGGGTGGCAGCGCCCAGCTTGGGCCTCACTGGCTCTCTGCGCCTTGAGGATTTGGCCGCTCATCCGATATTAACTCATGCGCGAGGGTCCTGGCCGCACCGTTTGTTGGCAGATCATTTTCATATGCGCTCTGCGCGCTTGGTGCCCTCCTCGAACCTCGCCACCTGTTTGCACATGACCGTCGATGGCATGGGCGTGGCTGTCTTGCCTAAGGCCATGGCCAGCAGAGAGCTTGCAGAGGGGGGCCTCATGGTGCTTGATTATCACTGGACCCCGGATGACCTTGAGTTTCAAGCCCGTTATCAATCCGATAAAGCACCCAAGCATGTGGCGCAGGCAGCCAGTTTGGCAGCAAGAGTTGCAACTGACTTCGGCAAAACTAATCTATAAATTTTATTTATCGTATTAATGATTTCAAATAATTTCCCATAATGATTTGAGGCGCAGTATCCTACCGATAACTTGGGGGATTCTATGCAGGATAAATCTATTCGTCTCGGCGTCGATATTGGCGGTACATTCACAGATGTGGTCCTAGAGTATGGCACAGTGTTGTTTTCCGCCAAAGTGTTAACCACCTACAGAACCCCTGAAGATGCCATCATTGAGGGGATGCAACGCGTCTGCCACGAATCTGGAATTGAGCCAAGCCAAATTAGCCAAATTATTCACGGCACCACATTGGCTACTAATGCTTTAATTGAACGCCGCGGTGCTAAAACCGCTCTGATTACAACAGACGGCTTTCGCGATGTAATCGAGATGCGTACCGAAAGTCGGTTTGAACAGTATGATCTCAACCTAACCCTACCCAAGCCACTATTGCCCCGCAATTTCCGTTACACAATCAAGGAACGGGTACAGGCAGATGGGCAGGTACTCAAACCGTTAAAACGCCCTGAAATTGAATCCTTGGTGGATCAAATTAAATCAGCAGGCTTTGAGAGCATCGCCGTTGGCTTGCTGCACTCCTATGTGAACGATGCACATGAACTATTAATTGCAGCAGTATTAAAAGAGCGCATGCCTCAAGCAATGGTATCACTGTCATCGCAAGTTAGCCCACAAATGCGCGAATATGAGCGGTTCAATACAACTATTGCAAACGCCTATATCAAACCCTTAATGAAATCCTATCTTGTTCGCCTAAAGGACCGTATGGCACATAAAGGCGCTGATTGCCCAATCTTTTTGATGCATTCTGGCGGCGGAATAATTAGCCTTGAGAATGCGGCTGAATTTCCAGTCAGATTGGTTGAATCAGGCCCCGCCGGCGGTGCGGTCTTTGCCGCCCATATCGCTGCGCGTCATGGTTTGGATAAGGTTCTGTCCTTCGACATGGGCGGCACCACGGCAAAAATTTGTTTAATCAAAAACCAAACCCCAAAAACCGCAAGGGTTTTTGAAGTCGCACGAACCTACCGCTTCAAGAAAGGCTCCGGCATGCCCATCTCAATACCCGTTATTGATATGGTTGAGATTGGCGCAGGCGGTGGCTCCTTGGCACATGTGGACAGCATGAAACAAATTCGCGTCGGACCGGAAAGCGCAAGCTCAGAGCCCGGCCCAGCCTGCTATGGCCGCGGTGGCGCCCGCCCGGCGGTGACAGATGCAGATTTGGTATTGGGCCGCTTAGATCCTGCCAATTTTGCAGGTGGCACCATTCCATTAGACGCAGTGGCTAGCTCTGCGGCCTTACAAGCCGAACTGGGTGATCTGCTCGAGATGGACGTAGAAACGGCTGCCTTTGGACTGGCGGAAGTGGTAGACGAAAACATGGCCAATGCTGCCCGCGTGCACGCAGTGGAAAATGGTGAAGATCTCAGCGAATATACCATGATAGCCTTTGGTGGTGCGGCGCCTTTGCATGCGGGTCGGCTCTGCGAAAAACTGGGGATTGCACGCATGTTGGTGCCAGCCGGCGCCGGTGTTGGATCGGCCATCGGATTTTTGCGAGCACCTTTCAGCTTTGAAGCCAACCGTAGCCAATTCATGCGCCTGTCAGATTTTGATGCCCCTGCGATCACAACGCTGTTGAATGAGCTCAAAGTTGAAGCCACATCCTTTGTGCGCAGCTGCGATGCGGAAGCTGAAATTCAAGCTCAGTATAAGGTCTATATGCGATATTCTGGCCAAGGTTGGGAAATACCAGTGCAATTGACAGCCATCCAGGCCGAAACCCCTGATCTTGCCACCTTCCAAGCGCTGTTCCAACGAGAATACGCAGCTCTGTTTGGCCGGGTTGTGGAGGCAATGGACGTGGAGATCACAGTTTGGTCAGTCAACGCCACAACGCCCGCACAATCGGTCACACCTGTGGATATCGTATCCAGTTTGCCACTGATGACGACCCAGATACGCCGGGCTTTGTTTGATCCCGCCACCGCGACCGTTGCGCAAGCGGCGGAGGTTCTACGGTCAGACATGACACCGGGCGCATGTATTGCTGGGCCTGCTGTGATCACCGAAGATGAAACCACAATCATCGTGCCTACCTCTCGCAGGGCCACCGCCCTTGCGGATGGCTGCATCGATATTTCTGACAAAGGAGCGGACCTATGAGCGCACGAACCCGAGCCTACAGCCCCTCAACAGTGCAATATCAGGTGATGTGGAACCGTTTGATCTCTGTGGTTGAAGAGCAAGCCCAAGCATTGGTGCGCACCGCATTTTCGACCTCTGTGCGCGAGGCAGGTGATTTGTCCGCGGGTGTCTATGATCAAGATGGTAATATGCTCGCACAGGCAGTGACAGGAACCCCTGGGCATGTGAACGCCATGGCCGATGCCGTAGCACATTTCATCCGCAAGATTGGCCATGAAAACTTTGCTGAAGGCGATATCTACATCACTAATGACCCATGGGAAGGTACAGGGCACTTACATGATATAACTATCGTAACCCCAAGTTTTAAAAATGGAATTTTTGTTGGATTTTTTGGATGTACCGCCCATATTGTCGATATTGGAGGCCGTGGCTTTGGCGCAGATGCCAACAGCATTTACGAAGAAGGTCTGTATATCCCCATTATGAAATTCGCCGATCGCGGCGTGGTGGACAAAACCTTGGTGCGGATTATCCGCGGGAATGTGCGCGAACCAGATCAACTAGTGGGCGATGTCTATGCGCTGGCCACCTGCAATGAAATTGGCCATCGTCGTTTGGTGGAGATGATGCAGGAATTTGATCTTGAAAATCTCACAGGCATTGCAGATTTTATCCTCAGTAATTCACGCCGCGCAACGTTAGAACGAATTAATGCGCTTCCCGCCGGCACCGCCCATGGAGAGATGCGCAGCGATGGTTATTCGCATCCAGTAGATCTCAAAGTGCGCCTGAGCATCGAGAAAGATCGCATGGTTTGCGATTTCGAAGGCACCTCCGGGCTGGACAAAAAAGGTATCAACTGCCCCTTGGTCTACACAAAAGCCTATGCGTGCTACGCGCTCAAGTGTGCTATTGCGCCGGACATTCCCAACAATGCCGCCAGCCTCGCACCTTTTGAAGTCATGGCGCCAGAAAACAGCATCGTAAATGCCTTGCACCCTGCCCCAGTAGCTTTGCGCCACGTTATTGGTCATATGGTGCCCGATGCGGTTTATGCAGCCTTAGATCAACTGCTACCAGATATGGTGCCCGCCGAAGGTGCTGGTTGTTTATGTAATTTCCAAGTTTCCCTTCGGCCACGCACTGATGTGCCAGCGCCTTTATATGCGCGGCGCGCTGAGGTTTTGACATTCAATTCTGGCGGTTCTGGCGCTCGACCAACCCTAGACGGTATGAACGCCACAGCCTTCCCCAGCGGAGTGATGACCATGCCTGTTGAGGCCACCGAGCAAGTGGGTCCGGTGATCATTTGGCGCAAAGAGCTACGGCCCGATAGCGGCGGCGCAGGACGCCATCGCGGCGGGTTGGGTCAATATATGGAAGTGGGTGCACAGGAAGGTCATGAGTTTGACATTCAAGCGATGTTTGACCGGGTCAATCATCCCGCGAACGGTCGTCAAGGCGGTGACATTGGCGGGGCCACCATCATTGGGCTGGACGACGGTACGGTGATGCGCGGCAAGGGTAAGCAATTTGTGCCCCATGGCCGCCGTGTCATTATGGCTTTTCCCGGTGGGGCTGGCTATGGTCCCGCAACCCAGAGATCAAGAGCTGAGATACTGCGAGACCTTGCGGGCGGCTATATTTCACCACAAGCTGCTGCCGAGGCCTATGGACTCGACGAAGACACAATCGATGACACCCTAAAACGTGCCCACAATGGAGAGGTTTTTTAAGATGGCTTTGGCACCCAGCACTCCAAAATTGCACCACTACGATGTCATCATTGTCGGCGGTGCGATGTACGGTAGCTCCGTAGCTTGGTGGTTGTCACGAAATTCAGATTTTGACGGCTCAATCTTAGTGGTGGAGCGCGACATGAGCTTTGAGTTTACCTCGACCAGTCATACAAATTCTTGCATCCGCCAACAATTTTCCAACCCTACCAACATCCAAATCAGCCAATTTGGAGCGGAGTTTATCAACAACTTCCAAAGCTTTTTTGACGATGATCCAAGGGTGCCAGAGATTCATATCCAATCGTTTGGCTATATGTATCTTGCAGACACATCAGAGTTCGCAGCAACTCTGAAGGACAGCCAAGCCATACAGGCCAAGCTCGGCGCTGGTACGCAGCATATGACGGCCGCTCAGATCAAAGTCGACTATCCGTTTTATATGGTCGATGACATAGTGGCAGGCAATCACAACCGGATCAACGAGGGCTATTTTGACGGTGGGACCATCTTTGATTGGTGCAAACGTGTGGCCCGCGAAAAAAGTGCGGAATACATTGAGAATGAAGTGATAACCATTGATATAAAAGATAAACGTGTCTCTGGTGTGACCCTGAAGTCTGGCGACACTTTGTCCTGTGGAACTCTGGTCAATTGTGCTGGGCCCCGCGCCGTTGAGACCGCCCGTATGGCAGGGTTGGAGCTGCCGATTGAGCCACGCAAGCGTTATACCTTCATCTTTGACGCGCAGAGCCCGTTGGAGTGTGACCTGCCCTTAACCATCGATCCATCCGGCGTACATATGCGCTCGGAAGGCAGCTATTATCTAGCTGGATGCCCTCCAAATGACGATCTCGCGGTGAATTATGATGACTTCACCCAAGATCACGCAATCTGGCAAGAGAAGGTCTGGCCAATCATTGCAAACCGCATCCCACAGTTTGAAGCCATCAAGCTGGTCAACAGCTGGGCGGGCCATTATGCATATAATACCTTTGACCAAAACGCCGTTATTGGACCCCATCATGAAGTTGAAAACTTTATCTTTGCCAATGGATTTTCAGGTCATGGCTTCCAGCAATCCATGGCAATGGGTCGCGGCTTGTCAGAGATCATCACCTATGGCACCTATCGCAGTATTGACCTCACCCCCTTTGCGTACAAACGCATTGTCGAAGGTAAACCCTTTATCGAAAAGGCCGTAATATAATGAAAAAAATCGTGTTAACCGGCGCCGGTGGCCGTTTAGGATCTTATCTCCGCGAGCCCCTGGGAAAAATGTGCGATGTGTTGGTCTCAACCGATTGGGTGGTGGACATCGGCACACTTTATCCGGGTGAGAGTTACGTCAAAGCGGATCTTGGTTCGTTAGAGCAAATGGAGGCCGTGCTTGAGGGTGCGGACATGGTAGTGCATTTTGGTGCGATTGGTGACGAGGCCGCTTGGGACGCGATCCTGCATTCTAACATCATCGGCGCCTATAACGTTTGGGAGGCCGCCGCGCGCAAAGGTCTGCGTCGGGTTGTTTATGCAAGCTCAATCCATGCGGTGGGCATGTATCCCAAAACCCAACACATCGACACCGAAGTGCCGCATCGTCCCGACACCTATTACGGTTTGGCCAAATGTTTTGCAGAAGATTTAGGCAGTCTGTATTGGGACAAAAAGGGTATGGAGAGCGTGCATCTGCGGATCTTATCCGCCGCTCAGGTCAACAATCCACGATCTCTGGGCACGTGGTTGTCTTACGATGACCTCATTCATCTGGTGGAACGCGCGATCACCACGCCGATCACTGGGTTTTCCATTGTTTACGGCGTCTCCAACAACGACCGTACCACTGTGGACAATCACAAAGCCAGTTTTTTAGGCTACCGGCCGAAAGACAATGCCGAGCAATTTTCCGAAGTCGTTTTTGCCGAAGCCGCTCCTGCAGATCCAACGGATCCTGGCCAAATGTGCCAAGGCGGGCCGTTCGCCTCGGTTGAGATCGGATTTTCTGGTATCGCTAGTATGAACATTGTGCAGGATAAAAAAGAAACCTAAAACGACATCTAAGAAGTGTGGCCCAACAACTGGGGCACGCCCAACCTTAGAAAGTCTCGCCATGACCGCGCTGTTCACTCCATTAAAGATCAAAGATGTTACCCTAAAAAATCGTATTGGCATGGCCCCAATGTGCCAATATTCCGCTGTGGATGGTGTTATGAACGATTGGCACCACCATCATTTGGCCGCCCGCGCCATGGGTGGTGCAGGTTTGATCTTCTCTGAAGCCACCGCAGTTTGCCCTGAAGGACGGATCAGCCACGGCTGTTTGGGCCTTTGGAATGACACACAAATGCAAGCCGTAGCGCCGATTAACGCCTTCATTGAAAGCATGGGTGCGGTGCCTGCCATTCAAATCGGGCATTCGGGCCGCAAAGGCAGCGCACATCTGCCGTGGGAGGGTGGCGCGCATATTGCCGATGACGACCCACAGGGCTGGCCAACCTGTAGCCCCACTTCAAAAGCCTTTGATCCCGATGGAACCCGTTTGTGGAAAGCGCCAAATGAAATGAGCCTCAACGACATCACAGCAATAAAAGGCCATTTTGTTGATACCGCCAAACGGGCGCTGGAGTCAGGCTATAAGATTCTCGAGCTGCACGCAGCGCATGGCTATCTGCTGCATTCCTTCCTCACCCCGCTGATCAACACCCGCATCGATGCCTATGGCGGCGATCTGCGCGGACGGGCGCGATTCTTGTTGGAAACCGTCGAAGCTGTTCGCGCCGTTTGGCCTGAGCATCTGCCACTGGCAACAAGAATTTCAATCCACGACTGGATTGAGGGCGGTCACGGCTTGGAAGAGAATATCCAGATTGCCAAATGGCTTAAAGAAGCAGGCGTTGACATGGTCGATTGCTCCGGCGGCGGTGCCACCCCAAAGGCCCGCGGTAGCATAGGCGAACGCACCTCGAGCCAAGTTGATCTTGCAGGTGAATTGCGCGCGGCCACAGACCTTACCACCATGGCTGTAGGTTATATCACTGATGCCAAGCAGGCCAATGCTCTGATTGGAAATGGCACCTGCGACATCACCCTTTTGGGCCGTCAATTGCTGCGGGATCCCTATTGGCCAACCCATGCGGCCCAAGAGCTTGGGGTCGATCCCAAACCGCATATGCCCGTGCAATATCATGTTGTGGCAGGCTAGCTGACGTGGGCCAAACCAACTTTTACAGCCCCGCTGGCTTATTTGCGGCGAATGGATACGGGCTTAATGGCATGACGAGCAATGTTTGGGATTGGACGGCGAACCTGTTCCGCATCAAATCCCTATCGAAAAGGGGTATAGCAAAGGCCACAGCCATGCGCGGTTATCGGCTAATCAAAGGCGACAGCTATTTGTGCCACGCCTCCTATTGCACCTGCCACCGCATTGCAGCGCGCACCGGCAACTGACTTGACAGCTCAGCCAACCACTGGGTTTCGCATTATATTTCATTATGATTGAGAATTCTGATTAAGATTATTTATACCTTATAAATAATTGAAATATAATTATATTCCATGAGATTGATTATAAGTATTTTGCTGTGCTTCTACAAAACCCTCAAGGGTTTTTGGCTTGTATATTTCTATGAGCAAAGGGTAGCAGGACGCGGTATCACTGGAATGTTCATCGCCGCAATCTCCACCTGGACATGCAGAGAGGCCCAATGTGATATCTGTTTGTGCCTCCAGCTCAATGAAGTCTCCCGGACGTACCGGGCTGGCCTTCATGAAGTATTGGTGCGTGTCTTGGGTGAACCCTGTCAACATGAAGACGTTCATCACATCATGCACATGCATCTCAGCCTCAGTCAAACTCAAGCCAAAGTGATCAGCCATAGCCCGCGTGAGGTTTGAGTGGCAACAATGATGGTAATCCACCCCATTCAGCAAGCGCCCTGTATATGGATCGCATCGGGTGCCGATAACATCATGAACCGAGCCACCATCTGCGTCATAGCCATACCAATCCAAAGTATCGCAGGTGAGAAGCGCCAAGGGCCGCATATAGGGCAGGTTTGACCATAGGCTGTCTCCAGTGCTGACATGGGTGCCATGCAGAGCGCGGGTTTTGCCACTGTAGAAGCGTTCTGCGATATTATGGGTGTGCCAAATGTTCAAATCCCCAACCTGCGGCCCCTCCACGGATAAAATTCTTGCAAAATGGCCGGCAGGCAGATCGACACAAGCGGCGTGACGTGCGGGCACCTGAACCGATTGCACCAAGTCAGCCCCTGCCCGGCGCGCTTGCGCTCCCGCAAGATCTATTTCCGGCAATGTATCAATCGGATAACAGATCAACACGCCAGTCGTACGACGCGCTGCGGCATCTTGAGGCTCGAGATGGTGGGGGCGGTCAAGTTTCATTAGGCATTCCTTAAGAGGTGGCCAATACCTTAGGCGCCTCACGTGGACTGTCAATTAAGCACCTCCACAGGTCGTTTCTGTGCTTGCCCTATATCAGTCTTTCGGGTCAACTCTTACCATGGAAATTTTACAAAACCCGTACCGCAATATTGGCCTGAACGTAGAAATTTTACGTAACATGCCCGCCCCATCAACCGATGCCTCTCAAGTGCAAACCTTACTAGCACGCTGCCCCAGTGCCGCCGTCACCCCGCTGGTACAGGCCGTAGAAATGGCAACTGATTTGGATGTTGGACAGATCAGCATCAAGGACGAACGTGCCCGAATGGGACTTGGCAGCTTCAAAGCCCTTGGAGCCTCTTATGTAATCGCCTATTCCGCCCTGGTTGAGGGGCAAGATCAGAGCCAGAAGACCTATGCTACCGCCAGCGCTGGAAACCATGGCCTAAGTGTGGCCGCTGGGGCCAAAGCATTTGGCGCCGCCTCAGTTGTGTTCATTAGTGAAACCGTACCAGAAGCCTTTGCCCAAAGATTGGCCGCCCAAGGGGCACAAGTGATGCGTGCAGGCAAGACTTACGAGCAAAGCATGGCTGCCGCGCAGGATGCGGCGCGCGACAATGGCTGGTCGCTGCTCTCAGACAGTTCTTGGCCCGGATACTTTGAGCCGAGCCACCGTCTGATGGAAGGTTACACCGCACTTATGGCCGAAGCAGATGGGCAAATGCAGGCTCCAAGCCATATTTTCCTTCAAGCCGGTGTTGGCGGCTTGGCGGGTGCCGCCGCTGCAATGGCCCGAAAACTCTGGGGCCAAGACTCACTAATCGTGGTTGTCGAACCAAGCCACGCCGGGGCTCTCCATGGCTGCATCATAGCCGGAGATTTCATAACCGCCACAGGTCTTGACAGCGCTATGGGCCGTCTTGATTGCAAAGAAGCCTCCTTAATCGCTCTAAAAGGCCTTGCCCGTGACGCCGATGTCTTTGCTCTGATCACTGAGGCAGAAGGCCAAGCTGGTGCAGACTACGCAGCGACACATGCGATGAAAAGTACAGCCTCCGGGGCCGCTGGATTGGCCGGTCTGTTGGCCTCACAATCGCATCGCGCGGCGCTTAAACTAGACAGAAGTTCGCATGTCATGCTGATCATGTCAGAAGGACCAGAATAATGACCAAAGGGTTTCCCGTTCAGGAATTCAAAACACGCGTCGCCAAGGCGCAAGTCCATATGTCCCAGCAGGGGTTGGATGCGATTTTGCTTACCACCGAGCCCGATGTGCGCTATTTCACGGGCTACCTGACCCAGTTTTGGGAAAGCCCCTGTCGTCCATGGTTTTTGGTGATCCCATCCACAGGTGATCCAATCGCCATTATTCCTTCAATTGGCACTGTATTGATGGCCCAGACGTGGATCACAGATATTCGGATTTGGCGCGCACCAGATTTGGACGATGACGGCGTCAGCCTCTTGGCCGATACCCTGCGCCACATCGGGCCACGCATTGGCACTCCAAGCGGCATGCAAACACATTTACGCATGCCACTGACTGACTTCGCACGGCTAAATGCAGCCCTGCCACAGTCAATTGGTGAAGATGGTGGCACCGTCCGAGCTCTCCGCATGATTAAATCTGATGCCGAGATTGAAAAAATTCGTACCGCATGCCAGATCGCAAACCGTGCCTTTGCACGGGTGCCGGAAATCGCACAGGCAGGTGTGCCTCTGGAACGGGTCTACCGAGACTTTCAACGCCTGTGCTTGGATGAAGGTGCGGATTGGGTACCATACCTGGCAGGTGCGGCCGCTCCGGGCGGCTACGAAGATGTGATTTCGCCCGCCAATGACCGTCCCCTTGCCGCAGGAGATGTTTTGATGCTGGACACCGGCTTGGTACATGATGGCTACTTCTGTGACTTTGATCGCAACTTCGCGGTGGGAGATGTAAGCGCTGAAGTGGGCATGGCTCATGGCGCTTTAATAGAGGCCACCCATGCCGCTTTTGCAGCCGCCAGACCAGGTGCTACTGCGGCAGATCTATTTCATGTAATGGATGAGATCGTGACCGGTGGGGCTGGCGGATCCGACGCTGGGCGCTATGGCCATGGCTTGGGCATGAACCTGACCGAATGGCCCAGCCTGATCCCAACTGACAATACCGTCTTGACCGCTGGCATGGTGCTGACCTTAGAACCCGGAATTGAAATTGCCCCAGGTATGGCGTTGGTACATGAAGAAAATATTGTGATACGCGATACTGGCGCGGAGTGGCTCAGCCAACCCTACGACCATGTCATGACAAGATTAAACACATGAGCTTATTTTCATATACAGCTGTAAGTATTGAGCCAACCCGTATTGGTATTATAGTTTTGCAATCCGACGAAACCATAGAACGGGATCTTATGGCCATGCGCGGTGATGCAGATGTATTCGTCAGCCGAGTGCCCAGCGGGCAAGAAGTAACAGCCGAAACCTTGGAGTCCATGGCGGGACATATCGCAGCCTCCGCGAGCCTATTCCCCCAGACCATTAGCTTTGACGCAGTGGGATACGGCTGCACCTCAGGCACTGCCCAAATCGGAGTCAGTGAAATTGAGCGTCTGGTAAAATTCGGTACGCAAACTAAAACAGTCAGCCAGCCCGTCTCGGCGCTGGTGGCCGCGTGCGAGCATTTGGGCCTCAAACGCATCGCCTTTCTGTCACCCTACATCGAGGGTGTAAGCGCAAATCTGCGGCAGGTTTTACAAGATAATGGCGTTGAGACCCCAGCCTTTGGAACCTTTGGAGAAGCGGAGGAGTTCAAAGTAGTGCGCATTTCTGGCGCATCAGTGATGGAGGCCGCCACAGCATTGGTGCGTGATAGTAAGGTTGATGGCATCTTTCTCAGTTGCACCAATCTACGCACTTTGGATTTGATCATGCCATTGGAAGCGGCGCTAGACATGCCAGTTTTATCCAGCAATCTGGTACTGGCGTGGCACTTGGCACAGCTGTCAGGCAACCCCGAAGCCTTAAGCGGTCCCGGGCGATTGTTTGCATCTGTATCCTAGGTGGCCAGTAGCGCAGCATTGCCCCCTGCGGCAGTTGTATCGATGCAAATGGACTGCTCACGCAGCAACCATGTATCAAAGCCCTCATCCATCAGCAGAGGCACAATCGGCCCCTCACGCTGGCTGAGCGCTTGGCGTAGAGCCTTACCATCAGACCCTGCATACACCACGGCTTCCAACTCAGCGATTTTGATCAAATCGCAAGGTGCAACTGTTGCGGCGATTGCAGAACAGCCCATAATGCGGGCTTGTTCGGCCCACGCATGTGCACCCTGCCCCATGCAGAGCACCCGATCCTTAGGGATCAATACATAACGATTCGACTCTCCGGTTGGCCCCGGTAGGTCTTCGGCCTCATACTTCACATGCGCAGGCTTGGCGTCAAAGGCAGAGGTCACCTGCTCAACCGACAGCACCGGCGGCATATCTCCATGGTCGCTCAACTGGTTTTGCGCCACAAAGCGTGGCAAATAGCGCGGCCCACCAGCCTTGGGACCCGTTCCGCTTAATCCATTTCCACCAAAGGGTTGTGATCCAACCACCGCACCAATTTGATTGCGGTTGATATAAAGATTACCTACATTAATCCGACTTACGATCCGTTGCACCCGGTCGTCAATACGACTATGAAACCCGAACGTAAGACCATAACCACTAGCATTGATATCATCGATCACCTGATCCAAGTCCGCAGCGAAAAATGTGGCCAAATGCAATACTGGCCCAAATATTTCTTCACTCAGATCACCAATGCCTTGCACCGCAAGGACTGTTGGCGCCACAAATGTGCCGGTGTCAGGCGCTCGTGTTTGAAATAGGACCTTGCCCTGCGCGATATGTTGCAAGATTCTGGCTTGAGCCACGGGGTCAATGACCGGGCCCACATCACAGTCGGCATCGGCAGGGTTGCCCACCACCAAAGCCTGCATCGCACCAAATAGCATCTTTTGGAATTTCACCGCAATATCACGTTGCACATAGAGCACCCGCAAGGCGGAGCAACGCTGTCCAGCCGATTGAAATGCGCTAACCAGCACATCCCCGACCGCCTGTTCTAACAGGGCTGTGCTGTCCACGATCATTGCATTTAATCCGCCTGTTTCCGCGATCAAAGGTGCTGTGGGCGAAAGCCGATCAGCCATGGTGCGGTTGATCCGCTGGGCGGTAGCAGTCGAGCCGGTAAAGCACACCCCAGAGATCTTAGTCGCACTACATAACAACGGCCCCACGACGGCACCCTCGCCCACAACTAATTGCAAGCACGCAACAGGCACGCCCGCGCGGTGCAACAACTCCACGGCAACATGGGCAATCATGCTGGTGTTTTCTGCAGGTTTGGCCAGAACGCCATTGCCCACCGCCAAAGCCGCCGCAATTTGTCCAGTGAAAATCGCCAAAGGAAAATTCCAAGGGCTGATACAGGTGAATATACCGTCACCAGAAAAATTCTGCCGCTCTGCTTCAGCTGCATAATATCTAAGGAAATCTACGGCCTCACGCAACTCGCCAATGCAATCAGACAAGGTTTTGCCTGCTTCATAGGTTAACAAAGCGAAGAGCTCGCCCGCATGGGCCTCATAAAGATCAGCCGTTTGGCGCAGCACCTGAGCGCGTGTATTTGGGCTTGCATGCCAAGGGGTCACAGCATCGACTTTGTGCGCCGCTTGTTCTGGTGATAAATACCGAACCTGTCCTATTCGTGCGCCGGATGCTGGATTTATGACCGTTTGGATATCACCTAAATCACCAAAGTCCCAATCTTGCAGGGTGGCGCGTACCGCTTGCAATTCCGCCAGCACCAACGGGTCCGATAAATCGAACCCCATAGAGTTGGGACGGGTTGGCATAAAAATATCCTGTGGACCCGTAATCTGTGGCCCCGCCTCACCCAGTTTTTTAAACGGATCAGCAGCGACCAATGCTGAGGGTACATCGGCGTCAAAAATTTGATTTACGAAGGATGAATTGGCACCGTTTTCCAACAACCTGCGCACCAGATAGGCTAGCAAATCACTGTGATGGCCCACTGGCGCATAAATCCGGCAATGAACACCCTGCTCTTTGACAACTTGATCATATAGCGCCTCTCCCATGCCATGTAACCGCTGAAATTCAAAATCAGAGGTCCCATGCACGGCGGCACTATGCAGAACAGCCGCTATGGTATGGGCATTATGGGTGGCAAATTGCGGATAGATTCGGTCAGACATGGCTAGCAATTTGGCCGCACAGCAGATGTAATTCACATCCGTATGATGTTTGGTCGCCAGAACCGGGAACCCTGGCAAGCTGTCCACCTGCGCCAGTTTGATCTCACTGTCCCAATAAGCACCTTTCACCAACCGTACCATGATGCGGCGATCCAAACCTTGAGCTAGGAGATAGAGCCAATCAATCACAAGGGCAGCACGTTTGCCGTAGGCCTGTACCACGACACCAAATCCGTCCCATCCCGCAAGGCTCGGCTCAGATAAAACTGCTGAAATTACGTCCAAAGACAGATCCAACCGCGCCGCTTCCTCTGCATCAATGTTCAGCCCAATGCCCGCAGATTTTGCCAAAAGTGCCAGAGATCGAGCACGCGGCACAAGATCGCGCATCACCTGATCTCGGTGCAGCAGGTCATATGTGGGATGCAGTGCTGATAATTTAATCGAGATACCGGGGTTTGTGCGGTTATCATCGCCCAAAGCCGCCTTCGCAATTTGAGAAATCGCATCCGCATAGGCCACGTGATAGCTGCGGGCATCTGCATCGTTCACGGCCGCCTCGCCCAGCATATCATAGCTATAGCTATAGGAATGCGCCTCAAGGGTCTTGGCGCGCTTGATGGCCTTGTGGATGGTTTGGCCTAGCACAAATTGCTGCCCCATCTCCCGCATTATCCGCGCCACAGCTTGGCGGATCACCGGCTCACCCAAACGCTTGATCGCACCACGCAAGACGCCAGCTACTCCTTTGCCGGGCTCATCCAATACCTGGCCGGTCACAAATAACGCCCATGTAGATGCGTTAACTAAGGTAGAATGGCTTTCGCCCAAATGTTTACCCCATTCTGAGGGTGCAATCTTGTCTTCAATCAAAGCATCCATCGTGGCGGCATCCGGCACTCGCAGCAGGCTCTCAGCCAAACACATCAGGGCCACGCCTTCGTCAGACGACAGCCCATATTCGCCCAGAAATAATTCCATCATCGATGGCTTGGCCGAATGGCGCAGCTGATCAACCATGACGCAGGCCTGCTTGGAAATATCCACGCGGGCTGCAGCCCCCGGAGCAAAGACTGCAACAGCCGCAAGTACATCTGTGTCAGCGACAAATGCCTTCGAACGCATGTCCGCGCGTATTGTATCCATCAAAGTACACCTTTGGCGCGATTGACCATGCCAAACAAATCGCGCGGATCATCTGGATCTGCGAGCAAATCCAAATCGATATAATGGCCCGTGCGTTCCAATTGGTCGCGCACATAGCGCAGGGCAGAGAAATCTTCAGTCGCAAAGCCTACGCTGTCAAACAAAGTGATTTGCCGATCCGAACTGCGGCCTGGCATCTGACCCGTAATCACTTGCCATAATTCTGTGACGGGATGATCAGTGTCCAAAGCCTGAATTTCACCCTCAATCCGCGTTTGCGGTGGGTATTCTACAAAAATGTCAGCACGTAGCAAAATATCACGGTGCAACTCTGTTTTGCCTGGACAATCACCACCAATCGCATTGATATGCACCCCTGATCCAACCATATTATCAGTCAAAACGGTCGCGTTTTGCTTGTCTGCAGTGCAGGTGGTAATGATATCTGCGCCAGCGACAGCGGCCTCTGCAGTGGTACAAATCATGACATCTAGCCCTGAGTTTTCTAAGTTCTTGGCCGCCTTACGCGTGGCTTGGGCATCAACATCATACAGCCGCACCGCATTGATCCCCACCATCTCCTGAAAGGCCAGTGCTTGAAATTCACACTGCGCCCCATTTCCAATCAAGGCCATGGTGCGTGCGCCTTTGGGGCCCAGATATTTGGCAGCCATTGCGCTTGTAGCCGCGGTACGCAGCGCGGTCAGCACGGTCATTTCTGAAAACAATACTGGATAACCATTAGACACTCTGGCCAACACACCAAAAGCAGTAACAGTTTGAAACCCCCGGGCCATGTTAGACGGGTGCCCGTTCACATATTTAAAGCCGTAATATTCCCCGTCTGAGGTGGGCATCAATTCGATCACCCCCTCTTCAGAGTGGGCGGCAATTCTTGGGGTGTTATCAAACAGGGGCCAACGGGCGAAATCCGCCTCAATATAGGCGCAAATTTCCCGCATCATTTGACGTGGGCCAATGGAATTAACAATTTTCATCATATCTTGAACTGAAACAAATGGCACCATGGCCAAAGCTGAAGGTTTTAGGTTAGTCATATCACAAACCTCTTGTCCGACGATCAAGCACCTTTCGACCCAGAAGCGAAGCGGTGAGATCGCACATAAGCGTTGCAGTTTTTCCCCGAATATCAAGGAAGGGATTTAATTCCGTCAGTTCAAGCGAAGTGGCCAAACCGCTGTCATGGATCATTTCCATGATCAAATGCGCCTCGCGGAATGTGGCACCACCTGGAACCGTGGTCCCAACTGCAGGTGCGATGCCTGGATCCAAAAAATCGACATCAAAACTAACATGCAAAAGCCCATTTGCCACAGCGACTCGTTGCAAAAACGCTTCCATAGGTTTGACCGCCCCCAATTCATCAATTCGACGCATGTCATAGACGTCAATGCCTAAGTCACGGATAAAATGATGCTCAGCCAAATCAACGGATCGCAGACCTATCATACAAATATTGGCAGGATCTAACGGTGCTGGAACTGGGGGAAAAATATCTTCAAAGCTGGGCATTCCCAGCGCATATGCCATAGGTGTGCCATGCAGATGCCCACTCAACGTGCTAGTCAATGTGTTTATATCAGGATGCGCATCCAGCCAAAGCACAAATTGTGGCCGCCCAATTGCCGCAGCCGCCTGGGCCAAGCCAGTCAATGTGCCAGCCGCCATCGAATGATCACCACCTATAAAAATTGGAAACGTATCCAGAGCTGCTAGCTCGACAGTGCGGACTTGAATGTCGCGCGTCCAAGCTACAATTTCTGGCAGTTTTTTTAAATGCGCGGGGCCCAACACCTCAGGAACATCTATTGGAAAAGGTAAATTTCCCAAGTCGCTTAGGCCAAACCCCTGAGTAGTGATGACTTCTCCCAAGCCAGCCGTGCGAAAAGCATCAGGCCCCATCAGACAGCCGCCGCGTCCTGTACCAGCCTGCAACGGCAGGCCTAAAATTGTGCAATGATTTATCATAAGGCGTTCCAGTAGTTTTTTTGTAGGTTGTCATCACGGGGCTTGAACAATAAGCCTAAATAGTGTTCAAAAAATATAATTATTGATCAATTTATAGGGTTAATTATATAATATGTTCAAAATAAATGATATCGATCGACAAATTATTGCCCGACTCCAAATTGATGGTCGCGCCACTGTGACTACTTTGGCCGCAGTATTGGGGCTGGCGCGGGGTACGGTGCAGGCACGCTTGTCCAGATTGATAAGCAGCCGCACCATCAAACGGTTCACCATCGACTTAAACACGCTGGAAACGAATGAGTTGGTACGCGCCGTTATGATGATCGAAGTCCGCGGTAATACAGCCGAATCAGTGCAAAAGGCCTTGCAAAGGATGCCCGAGGTCTCTGCTCTGCACCGCACATGCGGGGTGTGGGATTTGGTGGTCGAGCTGGAAACTACCAGCCTTTATGAATTTGACGGTGTATTATCACGGATCAGAGAACTCACTGGGGTGTCAAACTCCGAGACTTGCCCTTTGCTGCGGCGCGTCAGCTGACACGCTGATCAATCTTCGGTTTGTTTAGAAACTTCAAGATTGGGGTGGTGAAGGCCCCCGGGGGGTTATATCAGTCAAAATACTTTATTTTTAGCACAAACAGACTTTGCGCCCCACAAATTGAAAGGCATTTACCAGTACATCACCAACAGCCTACTTTAGCAAAGCCGTGCTATCCATAATCATGACATTAGGCCCACCAGTTTCAGCAATAAATGAAGCGTTTGGTAATAAATTATTGGTTATCATGCCGTTGACGCGGTGAGCTGTGGCTGTGGCTGTGGCTGTGGAGTTTGGGATCTAGTTATAGCGCTGCAAACTAAGAGAATCTATTAGTTCGATTGCGTTGTGGCGCGGATCAGATAGTTAAATTGCGTCTCAAACTCTGAGACTTGCCCTTTGTTGCGACGCGTCAGATAAGCTATCTGTATACAACTTATCGGTATTTAATGACATTACAGT
>CESI01073473.1_pt1 | contig 22916 bp, 18 predicted proteins | sample 356301 | NCBI WGS metagenome assembly CESI01 (sample SAMEA2621423, study PRJEB7988) | marine metagenome | biome: marine biome (ENVO:00000447); feature: deep chlorophyll maximum layer (ENVO:xxxxxxxx); material: "saline water (ENVO:00002010), including plankton (ENVO:xxxxxxxx)" | depth 40 m | reverse complement strand
GAATTTATGATAAGGTAGGAAGTTGGTTTTCATCTAAAAACAAAGATTAGTTGTTGACTAATCATGGTGATGGATGGTCGTTGCGCCACAAACGCGACACCAAACCTTGGTACCGTTTTTCTTGGGGGTGACTCCAGTGATGTCAATCTCCACCCCGCAAACGCAGCTTACTACTGTGCCCATGGACATTCCGAAACATAGGTGATTGATGAAGTGAACGCTTCTAAGAGAAGATTTGCCATGATTCTATGCGAATGAATATTTTACTAGCTGAAAATCCTTTTATTTCTTTACAGGTGAGAGATATTGCTCTAGCACCGTGTTGGATTAGTTTCTTTTCGATTGATTCTCTGACTCCCTCTAAATTTTGCCTTTCAATAATAGCCCAGCCACGAATCAACGACTTGGTAACCTTCCGCATCAAAGGGAATAGATCGTCAAGGTGCTCTATTGTGTCGTGAGGTAAATTAACCAATAATAAATCAGTAGACTCGGTGAACTTTTCGTCTCTGCACCACTCTCTAGCATCCATGCACATTACTTGATAATCAAAAGCATAATTCGACTTGTTAACCAATGATGCAATATTATCTGTAAGAAGTTCCACGGCATCTGGATTTAAATCGCCAGCAAAGATTGCTTCAACTAATCCCTCAGTGTTAATTAAACTAGGTAATGCAGGGCCAACTCCAGCGTATGGGTCAGAAATTGTAATTGGCCGTTTCAGTGCATTAGCAAGTTCTTTTGCCGCAACAACGTTGCCTTCTCGCTCAGTTGATAGCCTAGAGGAAAAGTATGCTTTAGCGGGATCTATAATGATGTTATGACCATTTTCTCTTATTGTAGTTAATGTTGAAAAATTATCGTCTCTAGCCAATATTGGGGAAATGTCTCGAACGCGGAATTCTCCGGTAACGCCATTATCCGCGCATATAATTCTAGCATTTGAAATTCTATCTAACATAGCCCGAGCAATCTCATTTTGATACTGTTTGACTTCAGCTTCCAAGCGGACAATCAGTACATCACCAACCATCTCATATGACCGTGGCCAATATTGTTCGAGTTGTTGATATAAATCTCGATCTAACAGGTCGCTCCAATGCTTGATTTTGTTAACCTCTCGGGATATTGTTTGGTGGGCAAACCCTGACCAAATTGGATTATCTTCTTGTGGTGCATGTTCAACAAGCGGCAAGCCTTTTTCGCCCTCTTCTATAGTAACAACGCCAAGGCCTGAAACCAACCAATTATTGGTTTTCAAAACCTCCAACCAATGTTGAGTATCAACACTCGGCACTATCAAATGACGCATACGCTTCGCACTGTCCAAGCATCACTGAGGTTTGAGCATGGCGGATATCGAAGATAGCGACCAGAAAACAGGTTTACTCTTGATTGGTATTGGTCCAGGTGATGTCGCATTGGCCACTAGTGAAGCGATTGTCGCGGCAAAGATGGCTGATTATCGGCGCTATGAGGCTTATACTGCATTGTGGCCTGAAGACCAATTGGCAAGTCTAGAGGAGTCGGTTGGGAAAATTACTCGAGTAATGCGGCCCGATGTTGAAAATCCAGAAGAGTTGTTTGCTTTAGCGCGAGATAACCTAGTTGCTTTGTTGATTGTCGGCGATCCACTACAAGCCACAACTCACATCGACTTACAGTTACAGGCAGAAGAAGCAGGAATTTATTGTCGAGTAATACATGGAATCTCGATTACTGGGCTAGTTACAGGAGCAATCGGATTATCAAATTACAAGTTTGGCCGGCAAACTACTTTGACATATCCTTATTCTGGCTGGATTGCCACCTCTCCACTTGAGGTCATTGCACTCAATAGTGCACTAGGACATCACACTCTTGCATTACTTGATTTAGACCCAACGGGGGCTGGAACGGGCCAGCAAAAACCGATGATGCCCGGCGATGCTGTCGACTCAATCAAAGCGATGATGGCCAAAGTAAGCAACACCATAGATGAATTCCCGTTAGAGTCTCCACAAGACAACATAAAACTGGAATCATTGAAGTTGATGACTAGCACTTCTCTAGCCGAGATAAAAGTCGTTCTGTGTAGTGATATGGGGACTAAACAGCAAAGTATGATATACACTAATTTAGCAGATTTAGCCAGCCTTACTGGTGGCGCGATGAACTGTTTAGTTTTCCCAGCAACTACGAGTGATGTTGAAGAGAAGGCTCTGCTTCGATGGATACAGGAGAGGTGAAAATATGTCGGATGAAATATTGATTTTGTTGTCTTTTTTACTCTTCATGGGTATTTTTGCTGGCGTCGGACTAGCCTCCATGCGAGTGAAAGAAGATACTACTGACGATTATTTGGTTGCTGGAAGGGGAATGCATCCTGCGCTTGCTGCACTCTCAGCTGTTAGTACTTGGAATTCAGGCTACATGTTTATCGGATTTATTGGATTTATTTTCTTAAATGGTTATTCAGCGCTATGGATTGCCGTTGTTTCAACTATTGGCCAATTAGTTGCTTGGATTTGGCTATACAAGTACATTCAAAAAGAAGGGAAAGAAAGGAATTTGCGCTCTTTGTCATCCCTTGTTTCTAACAAAACCGGCGCCCCTGAAGCAAAAATCGCCGCTATACTCTCCGTGTTTTTCTTATCAATATATGCTGCTGCACAATTAACTGCTGGTGGAGTGGCACTAAAATCCATGCTTGGATGGTCGGAGATTACTGGAATTCTAATCGGGTTTGTTCTGGTTGTTGCGTATTGTTATGCTGGTGGAATCCGTGCTTCTATTTGGACTGATGCGGCCCAATCTTGTGTGATGATTGTTGGCTCAACGATTCTTTGTTTAGTCGCTTTAGGCAAAGTAGGAGGTTTGTCTGGACTGCACAGTACCTTGGCTGATATCGATCCAAACATGGTTAACGTATTTCCTTCAGGACTAAAATTCGGTGTAACGCTTTGGATTGCTGCGTTCTTCTTGGGCGGCTTAGGGGTTGCTGGCCAGCCACAAGTAGTATCTAGAATTATGACTCTCAACAGCGATAATGACCGTAAAAAAGCCATGGTTTGGTTCTTTGTTTGGCAAACACCATTCATCGCTTTGATGTTCTTCATCGGTCTTGCCTGTCGAGCAATATTCCCTGAGATGCTCGCCGAAGATGCCGAAACTGGCCTACCAAGACTTGCTCAAAGCCTTAATCCGATTCTCGGTGGTGTTATCTTAGCGTCTATCTTTGCCGCAACAATGTCGACTGCCGACAGTCAGGTATTGGCCTGTACAGCAGCAATAACTGATGACGTTAAGCCAGAATGGAATCAGGATCATGGTAAAACCAAAAAGGTAACTTTAGCGGTTGCTGCTTTTGCTACTAGTATCTCGCTAGTTGGCCAGCAATTCCCTGGGTTTGGGGATTCTGTATTCGCCTTGGTTGTCTTTGCAGTATACGGGTTAGGCGGCATATTTGTTCCACTAGTGTTGATTAGGATGATTGGTTATGAGCCAGATTCAAAACACACTATTTCCATGATGATTGCCGCCCTTCTTGGAGTGTTGATATGGACTATTTTAGGTTACGGCGAATACATTTTCCCTTCCGTTCCGGGAATGGGTGCAGCATTTGCTGTCCACCTTGGGTTTTGCTGGAAGCGGGATCTTTCAGAGGCCAATCCATTTGGCAGATACAGTGTGCCAACTAGAAAAATATCGGCGATTGGTGCGGTTATTTTATTGGCGTTTGTTGGTGGCATGGAGGGTACATACCAGGTATTTGCACCCGAATCAAGTAGTAACTCTAACAAAATAGCTTCTTATGAGGTAACTGGAGAGATTTCATTTCATGAAATACTTAGTGGGTCTGAATATATTCTAGATGGTGAAAATGCCCAATTGGAGATGGAGATTTCTGGTCCTGAAGACGACGGAGAGTTCTCTATGTTGAATATCGTAGGTGTAAGAACCACTCTAACCTACAATGATGATGAACAGTCACCTGCTGGTTGCGGGTCTGAAGAAGATAGTGTGACGGGCAGTTTGATGTATTCTGATTTGCAAAATACTGAAGATGCGTCTTCTGGAGAAGTTGTAGAACTGTTGTGGTACAATTCCAGCATAATCGGGACAACCGTCTCAAACATGAGTCTGACAGATATTGTTGATATGTTAGAAAATGAAAATTATCTAGGGTTTGGCGACCATTTCCTGCAAATCTATGTTGATGTGAATAAAGGAACTTGTATTGACCCCTTCAGAGAGACGACTGATGATGGAGAAGATGTGTCTTACTTGTGGGAACTGATTTCCCTTGAATATACAATAACCATGGTTTGAAATTGATTTCTTATAGTGAAAGTTTCATCCCTTGTTTACCTATTTTCCAACCCATTTCAACAACCTGAGTGTGTTCTTCGCCCCACTGATCGTAAACTGGGTTGGTATGATTTAGATGAATGAAAATAACGTCCGGGTCGCCTTGTCGCTTGAAACCGAGCATGTCAAGAGTTTGAGTTATTGGTGGATGGGGGACTTTGTCTTGATTGCGGCCGGCTAATTCATCGGTAGACCAAAATGTACCATCAATCAAAGCGATGTCAATGTTTAGTTGGCTAAACCATTCTCTAAGATCATTACACTGATGTAACTCGAGGGTTTCTTGCCAAGTATCGTGGTCTGGAAGATATAGTAGAGTTTTATTTGGTCCTTTGATTACAAAAGCATGCATATCGGAGAGTTCAGCTCGGTGTGGAACAAGTATTGGGGTAATGGAAAAACCCTCTTGGGTTAATGCTGTTTTACTAACTATCTCATTTAGTGAAAATACTTCTTGGTCTAACATTAATTTCCACTGAGGGGTCTTGTTTAGCAGTGTGTGCATCGATTTTGAAGTATGTAATTTCAACCCTTTTGCGTTGATTGTTTCTCTGCCGAACTGCCCCAAACCATCAACATGGCCAAAGTGTGCATGGGTAAGCCAGACATGGGTTGGTAGTTTGCCATCCATGAACTGTAATTGGCTTGCCAAATTTCTTGTTACGTCGATAAGGTGAACTTCACTTTGCGATATAATCCCCAAAGAAGTTGGATAACTTGTTTGGTCTGCTGAAAGTCCAGTACAGCAGGACTTATTGCAGCCTGCTTGAGGTCTGCCGCCATCTTGAGCAATACCTAGTAATATTGCCTCGACCATGTATATCCGAAAACTTTCACCAAAATGAATCATGCCGTTGGAACAAATACTGTTGCTGTGGTAAACGAAGAACTCAAACCATACCTGCTATTGGAATAGATGAGGGGAGCAGATGGCTAAACCAGCACAAGTTGAATTCCCCGGACAAAAACGGCAAAGAGTGCGTCTTCGTGGCACAAAACACGCTAATGAAGCCACGGCAAAGAAGTTGAAGAAAGACTTGGGCCGATTACTTGACAATCCATATTCCCATCTGCCAGAGATGTTGTGGAAGGGTAAAATGCGCTGGGGCAGGACTGACCCCGTTACAAAAACTTTGAGGGAATTAGATAAAATAATCAAGAAAAAATATGACACTAAATGGCTATCAAAGCGTATGATGGCTAAGCGAGGCGATCCTGTGGCAAAGGCGTTTGCTGGATCTATACACGCTTGTCATGATGAAGATTTTACCACTGTGGGGAAATTCTCTTCTGCGTCTTTTGGCTCAGCATCGTTTGTTCGAAGAGGTGATGGAAAACAAGGCTATCTTGCTGGTTTACAGAATTATTCTAATGTCACTTTGAGAATGTTGCCGTGGGAAGAGCACGCTAAGCGTGGCATGTACTTCTTCTCGTGGAAGGGCGGGTTTGTGTGCACTGGCCCCGACCCGTCGCCCCCAGAAGAATGGATTGAAGATGTAATGTCAAGATCCCGTTTCAAATTCAAAAATGCTGAGCATGAAGGTGCTAAAATATGGCTTACTGAAGATGTTGAATTGGACTCCGTATTATCTAATGAAGTGGATGATGGTTATATCAGATTCAAGTTCAAAAACGGTTCAATGGTAGTAATCGGTTTTGAATCATTGAAGGTTGGCGATAAGAAAGATACCTCGTTTATTCAGCACCTTGCATTGTCAATGCTGCCACCGTTCTTGCCTTCAATTGTTGATATCGATGCTTCTTGGAAACCTTCAGGATGGCCTAGTGGTGCTGATTTACCAAGTGAAGGGGGTGAAGGAGTGGACAAAATACTAGATGCTTGGCAAGGCCTAGTAATGAATGAAGGATTGGTTGCTCAGGCCATCAAACGCTCGGTTATCGACTCTATTGAAAGTGGGTTAATTGTTAACTCAAATTGGATTTCTGGCGAGGATTTTGATGAAATTAGAGAGGTATTGAATGATGTTGCGGGATCAAAAGATGAACAAGACCTAGCGGCACATATTCTGATGGTTTGCTATGAAAGTGGTTTTGAAGATGACATCGGTATGAGGATTAACACAAGAGGTGAAACCTCTGAACGCAAAACCCCAACATTAGAAATTCTTGAGGGGGCAAGTTGTGGCGATGTTCTTGGAGTTCTATGGGAAGATTATGGTCTTGCAGCTCTTGGCAAAATTGGTATTGAAGGTGATGAAGCTGAAGATATTTGGGACAAACAGAACACCAAACCTAAACCGTTCGGCAAATTCCTCAAGAGTCTGGATTCGGCTCGAGAGGGTGCTAAATTGTCTGCCCGGATACCGACAAAATCTGGCGAGTTGGGTGGTTCAAGTGGATACATCATCGACCTTATCCGAATCGGTCTACTGGAAGGTTTTGGTAAAGCAGAACGTGTAGCAACATCTAGACACTCATCTATCGATGTTGCCGCAGCGGCATGGGCGTGGTTATTGGCTGCAGATAGGTCCTCTGGACAAGAGTGGCATTTTGATTCTGATGCTCGAAATAAAGCTGGTGCGTGGATGCAATCAACAAAGAAACTACTCGAATGCGGGGCTTTATTGTTGAAATGTGATGACGCTGAATTAGCCGACCATACCGAACAATGGTTTGATAATTTAGCCCTACTGAGAACAGAAACCGGTGAAGCTTGAAATCAGACGTTAGCGAAACCGCGCTCAATATCTGCCCAAAGGTCTTCGATATCTTCAATTCCGATACTCATTCTTACATATCCAGGGACTAATCCCGCCGCATAACGTACATCTTCTGGAATCATCATGTGACTGGAATTAAATGGGCATTCTACGAGTGATTCTACTCCTCCAAGACTGGTTGCCTCGTAAATCATCTTCAGTCCACGCATGAAAGCCAATGCCGCATCATCGCCGCCTCTGACCACAAAACCAATCATTCCAGTACCCCTTGGCATAATTCTTTGCGCAACTTCGTATTGTGGATGAGATTCTAAAGTCGGATGGTTTACTCTCTCAATCATTGGATGGTTTTCCAAGCGCTTGGCTAATTCTGCGGCATTATCACATATTTTTGGCATTCTAACATGCAGTGTTCTCATTCCGCGCTCTAACAAGAAACATGAATTTGGATCTGCACTGCCGCCAAAATGCACCTTTCGATGGAATATATTCTCTATATGTTCACGAGAACCAACTACTGCGCCGCCGATAATATCTGAGTGTCCACCCAGATATTTAGTGGTAGAATGTATTACCAAATCTGCACCAAGAGCCAATGGTTGGCACCCCCACGGGGATGTGAAAGTGTTGTCGATTATGCAAATTAGGCCGTGTTTCTTGGCTAATTTAGCCATTGCTTCAACATCACAAACCTTCAACACGGGATTGGTTAGTGTTTCGATGTACAGCACCTTGGTATTCGCTTGAATTGCCGCCTCGTATGAACTAACATCAGTCATGTCGGCCATAGTTACTTCAATACCAAATCTAGGGAATTCCTCAGTCATTAGTCCATAAGTTCCACCATATACATCAGCAGATGCTACTACATGGTCTCCCGAAGACAGGAGAGCCATTAGAGTGGATGATATTGCAGCCATACCTGAGGAGAAAACTTCTCCATCCTCAGCGCCTTCTAGTGAGCATATTTTTTTGATTACTGCTTCTGCATTAACTGAGGTTATTCTAGTGTAAAGTAAAGCGTGGTGTGCTCCAGCAGCCCATCCTGCGTACCTCTCATCGGTTAATTTGTAGGTTGAGGATTGGAAAATCGGAGTGTTGACAGCATCGCCAACGTGATTGGTTCCCGAATGTACTGCCTTACTGCCAAATCCGGTTAATTTTGGTTGTGAATCTTCTGACAATTTCTTCCCTCAGCCAAGCCACAACTAGGTAGACTTTGAACGATGCGATGGAAAAATCCTATTATTCTGAGATTTCTTCATCGCCAGAAAAGAACTCAACAATGATATTGCCAATGAATAGTGAACCTCCGCCAACTAATATCCATATGCTCCAATCAACCATATCTATACCGAGGCCGTATAATGTTGCCCAAACAGGTTCCAAAGCATAAATTATTGCTGCTTGAATCGGATGTAAGTAACGCTGGTAGAGGTTCAAAAATAAGAGACAGAAGAAGGAGCCGCCGACTCCCAGTAGTAGTACTGGAATAATTACCCCATCTGAAAATATCAGATTCCACTGTTCGCTATTTGTTCCATCTCCAAGCACAAATACTGTGATGGCAGAACAAAGTGAGACGATAATAAATGACGTTGTAGATACGCCAATTGGATCTCTTCTAGAAGTTATATGTTGAGTAAATAGAATATGAAGCGCAAAGATAAGGGCGCAAAATACAGTGATGAATTCCGCCATCCCCCATGTTAGATGCGGGGGGCCTTGGATAAACCCTGCACCGAAAGTGGCCAATGAGACACCGATTATCATTATCTTAGTAGGGGTTTTTAGATTGTATGCTGAGGAAATTAAGGCCGTAAAAACTACGTAAAGCGAAGTTAAAAACGCCGAAACTGATGGATCTATGTTATCTAAACCAATCATTTGTGATAAATAGGCTACAAACATAAGAATTCCCAGCACGATGCCATCTTGCCAAATTTGCTTATCAGAAAGTGACTGCCTAGCTTTCTTAAAAAATACCAACATCATCAATGCAGCAATCGCAAATCGGGCAAATACTAAGACTGCAACAACTCCGTTAGTGCCCAAAGAGGACTTTTCAGCATCTAGAGAATCCAATGCTTGTTTCATCCAAATAAAAGTTGCACCCCAAACTAAAGTTACTGCAAGTAAGGCAAAAATAGCAATCTTACGTTGTTCTGGTGTTGCATTCAGTTCTAAGTTGTCCAATACCGCTGTAGTTTGGGCTTCGGACATAATATTCCCAATAATTTCGGGTGCATTATAGTGATGGTTAAAACTCTAATTAATTACTAATTGAAAGATAAGCCTCAAAGGGTGCTTGTTGTTCGTGATACTATGGCTCAGACAACCAATTCATGGGAGTTGCCCATCACTACGGGAGAAGTTCCTGATGACAATAGCGCTTTTGACGCGATAGTTGTTGGTGGTGGACCGGGCGGTTCGGCGGCCGCAGGATATCTAGCAATGGCTGGCAAATCAGTGCTGTTACTAGAGAAAGGGGTTTGGCCCCGCGACAAGATTTGTGGCGATGCAGTTGGTGGCAAATCATTGAGCCATGTAAAGGCATTAGGAGTCAAAGAAGCCTTGGAAAATAGCCCGCATTTTAGGGTGACTGGAATCAAGTTTTCTTCACCTAAAGGAAATACTGTTAGAGTCGCCTTGCCAGAAGAAGATGTTCAGCGATTAGAAGCAGGATATGCATTGCCAAGGATACAATTTGACCACTTATTATTCGATAGATGTCAACACCTCGTTAGAGAAAGTGGTGGTATGGTGATTCAAGATTGTGCGGTAAAAGATGTTTTATTCGACGACGGGAATGGTGGAGATGACCCCGGAGTGGGCACAGGAAACATGCGTCATGCACATGGCGTTACAGTTACTATTGGCGGAAGAGGGGGCGAGCAACGAACTTACTTTTCCAAGGAGATTGTTGGTGCTGCTGGGTATCAATGCCCTGTAGCTAAGGCTGTTGTCAAAGAATCATTTTCTGAAGAAATGGTCGACAATACTCACTATTGCGGTGGATATCGAGAATATTGGCGTAATGTTGAGGGATGTTCTGGCGGCATCGGAGACATTGAAATTCATTTTGTTGATTCAATTATTCCAGGTTATTTCTGGATTTTCCCCGTCTCTGAAGACGTCGTGAATGTCGGAGTGGGAATGGTGATTAATCTGTTGAAGAAAGAGAAAAAGAAACTTAAAGCATTGCAAAAAGATGTTATTGAGAACCACCCTATTTTCAAAGAACGATTTGCTAATTCTGAAATGATTAAAGGTAGCGGTAAAGGATGGCAACTGCCGTTTGGATCGCCTAGAAAGAAAGAGAAAAATCAGCCTCGCCGAGCAAGTATGAATGGAATTCGCCTAGTTGGCGATTCTGCTTCTCTTGTTGATCCGTTTTCTGGCGAAGGTGTAGGAAATGCGCTTGTTACTGGAGAGTTAGCCGCCAACCACATACTAGCGGGTAAATCACCTGAACAATATCAAGAGGAAATGTGGGCAATGTTGGGTCCAGAGTTAACTAATTCCTACCGTATGCAAAAATTAAGTAGGAAAAAATGGTTGCTAAATTGGTTTGTCGGTAAGGCTAGTAAGAAACCGGTTATTCAAGAAATGATGACTGAAATGATCGCTTCAAAAGAGGCTCAAGAAAATCTGCATTCACCGTGGTTCATGTTCAAAACACTAATCTTTTAGGTGATTAAATGGATGCAAGCCTATCTGAAATTGATGCGGTGTTTCTCGACCTTGATGGCACGATTTACCTTGGTGGAGAGCTCATCCCTGGGGCACTGGACTTTCTCAACAGGTGTCAAGATAAAGGTATTAAGCGGTTTTTCTTATCCAATAACTCTAGTAGGTCAGTAAGCCAGTATTTGAATAAGTTAGAGGATTTTGGAATCCCAGCAACCAAAGAGGATGTATTACTCTCAACACACGACCTGTTATCATGGCTGAAAAATGCTAACGTTTCCCAAACTTGGTTGGTTGGGACCGAGGGGATGCGGGAAATGTTAGAGCAGGAAGGTATTACGACAAATAGTTCAGATCCGCAATATGTCGTGCTTGGATATGACACTGAAATATCCTACAGTAAGATAGCTCAAGCAAGTATTTTCCTTCATGCTGGGATCCCGTTAGTGGCTAGCCATCCAGACATGGTCTGCCCTTCACCCGATGGTGGATTGCCTGATGTTGGTGCCTATCTTGCAATGTTCAAGGTGACTACTGGAAAAGATCCTGAACACATTACTGGAAAACCAAATGCGGGTATGATATTACACAAGATTGAGGAATTAGGATTGCAACCAGAACGGTGTGCAATGGTTGGCGATCGGTTGTATACTGATATCGCGATGGCTAATCGCGCAGGATGTGTTGGCGTCCTCGTACTATCTGGAGAAGCTACAATGGCTGATGTAAATCAATTAGAAGAGGGGGCAGAACAACGCCCGCATATTATTGTGAATAGTGTTGCTGAATTGTTGTAAGGTGTCTTCATGAGTTTTCTAAAGCGCTTAACATGGTTAATGGAGAGGCGCAAGAAATACCCTCCTGACGACATCCATCGAGCTGGCGACTTGGCTGAAATGCGTTTGGCAAAACTATCTAGAGCCGCTGGGCGCGATAATGGTTGGAAAATTTACGAATCTGTTAGGATTCCTGACCCCGATGGAGGTCGGCGAGAAATCGATATGGTGATTATCGGTGGTAATTCTATACTAATAGTAGAGCAAAAACATTGGGCAGGCTCTTTTAGGATTAACAAAGAACATCATTTTATCCAAAAGCGAAAGAATGGTGATGAGCATAGCCATGACGGGGTTGCCGATAGAATTGCTAGAAAGGCGAGGTTGCTAGCTGAATTACACCAACAGAGATTAGGGTTAGCTAGCGAAGAAGAACCTGATGTCCGAGTTATTGTTGCCATGACTCATCACCGTTTAGATTGGCCAAGGATTCCAGAAGATCTTGCTGCAGAAATGGTCAATGAGAAAGGTTTTCTAGACATCATCAAGGCAGTCAACCCTGGTAAACCAAATCTTGACTTAATTGAAACTTTAGAGGGGTTCAACACATGGGATGAAGTTCATTTACATGGAGGATTGATGAACAAAGGTGATGTTTTTGAACTGGGCCTTGGTTCAGATATTGATACAATTTTTGCTCTAAGAAAATGCGAAGTTATAGGAAGTGCGAATCACAAAAGAGGATTACTCGCTATATTTGATAAGCAGCCATCAAAAGCATCGATAAAAATCGGCAAAAAAAATGCTGATGTCACTCTAGCACAAGGTGCTTGCATCAACATGCACGTGGTTGGGGAGCCAAAGCCAAGACAAATCCCCTGGGCCAGAATCGATAAAATCGTACTCTCAAAACCGCCTGCAGAATGGAATAAAAGTGGGTGATTAAATGCCCTCTTTGGTAATTGAAGCGATTGGTGTTGCGGCCGGCATTATTGGAGTTTTAGCCTGGGGCCCGCAGATAATCGAGGTATGGAAACATGAACGGCATGAGGGAATTTCATTGCCGACATTCATGATTGTTGCATTATCCCTCTCTTTATGGTTAATTTATGGGGTCGCAATATCTTCTAAAGCAATGATTTTCTCGAATATATTGACATTATCAGTAATAGCATTGGTGATCATTGGGGTTATTAGGATTAGAAGAAGACCATTATCCTAGACTGTTTTTTTCGTGAAGTTGATATATGTGTACTCTTTGGCCACTATGTAACCGATGGTTAAGTAGTGTGATTTTATGAGTGCCGCTGATGACTGGGAAGAGCAGATGATAGACCGGATGGTTGAGATGTTCAAAGATATGGGAATGTCTCTGAGCAAACAGCAAATCAGGGCCTTAATGGGCCAGTTTAAGTCGCAGTTTGATAAAATGGGCCTAGATGCTGAAAAGATGGCAAAAGGTGATGTGAATTTCAATTTTGACTTGTCTAATTTGGCTAAGATGTTTCAATCTGGACAGTCTATGGAAGATATCCTTGGCAACCTAGGCATGGATATCCAGGTCGATGCCGCTCCTGTGGAAGTTGAGACTCCTAAGATTGAGGAAGACGGCGACGAAATCGTAAAATTGCCTAGCGATGATTTCTACCTAGATGGATGGAATATGTCTATTATTGTCGACTTTAGTTTGAAGGGTGCTGTTAAAGATATGCAGATGGGTATGAACCTCTCCAGAGGAGGGGTTATTCTGGAGATCATGAAAGAGGCGCAAGACAAGCCTATGGCCCGTATTAAATTGCCACATCCTTGTGAAGAAATAGTTGGCTGGTCGATGAATAACGGTATATTAGATATCACATTGAAATTGATTCCTCAAGGCTCTGCCCTAGATGGTGATGATGAAATCCCTTCTGCAGAGATTAGTTTAGATTTCAGTGATGATGATGAAGATGAAGATGACGGTGGAATTCCAATATTTTGAAATGGATGTGTAAAAATGAGTAAAGTAATAGGTATAGATTTAGGAACAACAAACAGCTGTGTAGCAACGATTGAAAATGGTGAGCCGGTGGTGATTGCCAATGCAGAAGGGGCCAGAACAACGCCCTCTGTTGTTGCATTTGCCAAAGATGGTGGTGAGCGTTTAATCGGCGTAACTGCAAAGCGACAAGCCGTAACTAACGCACAGAGAACTCTGTTGTCAGTAAAACGGCACATGGGCACTGATTGGAATACAAAAATAGACGATAAAGACTACACTCCTCAAGAAATCTCAGCATTTATCCTTCAAAAGTTGAAGGCGGATGCTGAAGCATACCTTGGTGCAGAAGTCAAACAAGCGGTCATTACATGCCCTGCTTACTTCACCGATGCTCAAAGGACTGCAACAAAGGATGCGGGGAGAATTGCTGGCTTAGATGTGTTAAGAATTATCAACGAACCCACTGCTGCTGCGCTAGCATATGGAGTGGATAAGGAAGATGACCAAACCATCCTTGTATACGACTTAGGTGGCGGTACATTCGATGTTTCTGTTTTAGAAATCTACCAAGTCGATGGTCAGCCACAAATAGAGGTGAAGGCCACTGCCGGTAATAATAAACTAGGTGGAGATGATTTCGATGACCAAGTTATTGATTGGTTGGTGAAAGAATTCAAGAAAGATACTGGTATTGACTTATCCAAGGATTTGACGGCGATGTCTAGGCTAAAAGAAGCTGCAGAAAAGGCAAAAATCGAATTATCCGGAACTCAACAAACTCAAATCAATCTACCTTTCATCACAATGGTTGATGGTCAACCAGAGCATTTGGATATGACCCTTACCAGGGCTAAATTCGAGAGTTTGATTGCTAAATTGATCGAGAACACAATGAAGCCAACCAGGCAAGCAATGAAGGATTCTGGCGTCAAGAAAGGCGATGTTGACAAAGTGATTTTAGTCGGTGGCTCAACAAGAGTCCCCGCTGTCCAAGAAGCAGTAGAAAAAGAAGCTGGTAAAGCACCTTACAAAGGAATTAATCCAGATGAAGCTGTTGCTATGGGCGCGGCTTTACAAGCTGGAATCATTTCTGGTGATGAGGGTGTATCTGACATATTACTGCTCGATGTTACTCCGCTAACTTTGGGTATTGAAACTCTTGGCGGGGTTATGACGACGATGATTGAAAGAAATACCACGATTCCTGCTAGAAGATCTGAGATATATTCTACCGCAACTGATAATCAACCAGCGGTAACAATTCACGTTCTTCAAGGAGAAAGAGACTTTGCGAAAGACAATGTAACGCTAGGTGAATTCACTTTGATGGGAATACCAGCCGCTCCTCGTGGCGTACCTCAGATTGAAGTTACCTTCGATATTGATGCTAATGGAATTGTTAACGTTAGCGCCAAGGATATGGGTACAGGAAAAGAGCAATCAGTTAAGATTGAGGCTCAGACTTCTCTATCAGAAGATGAAATACAGGCTAAGATTGAGGAAGCTGAGAATTTTGCTGAAGAAGACAAGCAAAGAAAGGCCAAGGTAGAATTGCGTAACATGGCTGATCAAGTCCTATATCAAACAAGGAGAACTATCGACGAAGCGGGAGATAAACTTGAGGAAGATGATGTTGGACCAGTTAAGTCGCATCTAGACGAACTAGAAAAGTTGGTTCAAGATGACGATGGAAAGCCCCTGGAAATAGATAATGTAGATGATGCGGCAATTCAAGCTAAGGTTAAGGAAATCGAAGAGGCTATGCATGCGGTATCGGCGAAATTGTATGAAGCTGCATCCGCAGAAATGTCTGAACAAGATGGCTCTTCAGAAGATGGTGACATCAGTGTTGATGGCGATGATGTTGTCGATGCTGACTTTGAAGTCGTCGATGAAGACTGAGTCGCGCTTATTTCATAGAGGCGTGTGGCCCAACCATGAGCGAGGCTCCGATTCTAAGAGATACGGCACGTTCAAAGGGTCGCGACGCACTACAAAAAAACATTCAAGCGGCTCTTGCCCTTGCTGAAGCGATTCGCTCAACTTTAGGGCCAAAAGGATTGGATAAATTATTGATCGATGATGATGGCCGGACCTTGGTAACTAATGATGGAGTCACTGTTTTAGAGACTGCTAAGGTTGAACACCCAGTTGCTAAAATGATGATTAGTGCATCCTCTGCACAAGACAGAGTCGCAAAAGACGGTACCACTAGCACAGTTATACTAGCGGCGGAAATGTTGCGAAATGCTTGGCAATTAATCCTCCAGGGCATTCATCCATCAACCATAGCCAGGGGTTTTAGAAAATCTGAACAGTTTGTTCTAAAGAGCCTTGAAGAGATCTCTCTACAAGCCAGCGAGGATATGCAAAAAACGGTTGTAGAGACCTCACTAGCTGGAAAGGGTCATAGTTCAATGCAAGAAACGATTGCTGATATTTCCCTTCGAGCGGTTAAGATGATTGCTGATGGCGAAAGTATCGACCCCACTAAAATAAAATTGATTTCACAAACAGGTGGACGGGTAGAAGAATCTAGTTTGGTTCAGGGTTTAATGTTACCAAAAAAGCGCATCGCCTCTGAAATGCCAAAAGAGATTTCTGAGGGTAAGATATTGCTAATTGACGGCGGATTAGAGAAGAGAGGTGTCAAAGGTGATTTGAAATTAAATGTCACAGACACGGGTGTTTTAGAATCCTTTAGGCAGCAAGAGCGGGTGTTATTGAAATCACAAGTCGACAAGTTAGTCGAGTATGGGGTTGATGTATTGGCTTGTAAAGAAGGCATAGATGATGATATTCGTGACTATCTTGTTAAAAATAATATTCAGGCCTTTCGTCGAGTGTCAAGAAATGATTTGAACATGCTCTCTAGGGCTTGTGGTGCAGTACTGGTTAATTCAATAAGCACTAGTAGAGTTGATGACTTGGGTGGATTTAAATCAAGTAAAAATATCTCACTAGATGGAAAGGATTTCTGGGTAGTAGAAGCTGTTGGTAAGGCTGCAACAATCATCGCCAAAGGTAGTACTGTTGACATCATTGGCGAAGTTGAGCGCTGTTTTGATGATTCGCTTGGGGTGTCTGTACAACTAATTGAGGATGGAGAAATCGTCTGTGGCGGGGGAGCATCTTATGTCGCTCTTGCCCGCAAACTAAGGAGATTTGCGGAAACTATGCCTGGAAGAGAACAATTAGCAGTTGAGGCATATGCTGATGCAATAGAAGTTATTATTCGGGTTTTAGCAGAAAATGCCGGTATCGACCCTATTTCTTCGTTGATTGATGTTGTGGCCGAGCAAACTAATCTCCATTCAGATCATATTGGGATAAATTTGACAACGGGAAAGCCGGCTAATATGTTGGAGTTGGGGGTTCTTGAACCAACGGGCATCATTAAACAAGCCCTCATTGGTGCTACTGAAGTGTCAATTTCGATTCTCCGTATCGATGATGTGTTGTGGGCTAGGCAAGATATCGAGGCGCCAGTCTCGCCTCAATCTGATATGTGATGAAACCCGTGTGATGTCTATCATAACTGGACAGATGTTCAAATACTCGAAAAAATGAAGGGTTTCTTATGGGCACTGATAATTCTATTTGTGTTGGTATTGATGATATTGCCATTCACTTCCCTAGATTGTACATGGACATGAAGGATTTTGCCGATCTTAGAGGAGAAGATTATGGTAAATTGAATAAGGGTCTTGGACTCAAAGCGATGTCTATTCCAGACGTTCATGAAGACACGGCGACAATGGGTGCCAACGCAGTGATGAAACTCATCGATAGGAATGGATTGAATCCGCGTAATATTGGGCGTATGTACCTTGGAACCGAATCTGCGCTAGACGGTGCAAAGCCAACTGCGACCTATATCGTAGATATGTTGACCCAACGGTATTCTGAAAGATATGGTGTGGATTGTTTTCGTAATTGTGATGTTGTCGATATGACATTTGCTTGTATTGGGGCTGTTGATGCCATGCACACCACGTTAGATTGGGTTGCCAGGTCAAATAATGAAGATGAGAGATTGGGGATTGTGATATTTTCTGATAATGCAAAATATGCTCTTGAATCTGCGGGAGAATACACTCAAGGCGCTGGTGGTGGTGCTTTATTGATTAGAAGAAACCCCCGATTGTTAGAAATTCCAGATTGTATTGGTGTCTCAACAACCCCAGTTCACGACTTTTTCAAGCCACGTAGAGAGGTTTCTGTTAAGTCAATTATTTCCAATGTAATGACATTGGCTCAAGAGGCTGGACAATCAATCAAGAAAGGTCTTGTTGAAAGAATGATTCGTCACCTTCCCGCCTCCACAGTAAGGAAGTTGGGTATTTTTGCTCATGGCGAAGAAAAGGTCAGTGTACACAGAGATGATCCAGTGTTTGACGGCCAGTTTTCTAACAGGTGTTATCAAAGTGCGGTCAGACAGGCTTTCCATAATTTTAGAGAAAAGGCTGAACGTGCGGGGAGATATAATCCCAAAACTGATGAGCGATTCACTGAACAGTGGAGTCGTATTATCATGCATCTACCGTATGCATATCAAGCAAAAAGGATGTTTCCGGATATATTTAGGCATGATAGAGAGGATACTGATTTTTGGAAGGATGTCGCAGAAAACCTCGGGCCAGCCCCGGAACCTCATAACTCAGATGACCCTATTATAATCGAAATTTGGGAGAAAGCTATGGATGGATATCGTAGGGCTATTTCTAAAACCCCACAATATTTAGATTTCCACGCTAGTAGAATAGAAAAAGGTCAGCGCGCTAGTAGTTTGATTGGAAATCAGTATACTGGATCTATTTTCCTAGCATTGATGTCGTCATTCGAATCTGACTTAGAAGAAAATGATAATCTGGACAATGAACTACTTGGTTTATGTGGGTATGGATCTGGTGCAAAAGCAAAGGTGTTTGAAGGGAAAGTCTCACCAAGATGGCGAGAAGTTGTCTCCAGGTGGAATTTATTCGAGCGGTTAGCTGGAAGAGTTGCTATTGATCATGTAACTTACGAAAACCTGCACAAAGGTCTGCAGAGCGGTAGTGTAGTTGAGCCAGAAGGCGAATTTGCTTTGGTAGAAATTACCGAGTCTGGTGTGCAAGAAGGCGCTAGAAGATACAAGTGGATTGGCGCTTAAAAATCTAATACGACTTTTCCGCAGTCACCACTAATTGCTAAATCCATAGCCGAACTAAAATCTTCATACGGCATGCGATGAGTAACCAGTGTTTCAATATCTATTTTACCTGCACTAAGTAGCTCATGCATTGTATCCCATGTCGACCACATTTTACGCCCATTTATCCCTTTTACATGGAGATATCTGAATACGATTTCATTCATCGGCACTTGAGTTGTTTCACTACCATATACGGATAGTACATTGACATAGCCGCCCATTCTTGTAGAGTGAATGGTATTTGATAATGCACTTGGAGCTCCTGAAAACTCGCATGAGTTGTCTACACCCTTACCATTAGTGTGAGCCAGAATTGTTTCCACTATATTGTCATCCTTGCCAAGAACTAGGTCTGCACCTAACTTCTTTGCTAACTTCATTCTTGCCTCATTATCCCAATCAATGGCGATTACTTTTTTGGCGCCCATTGCTTTAGCGGCATTTACTGCAAATAGGCCAATTGGGCCAAGGCCGTGTATAGCGACTGTCGAGTCTTTTACCGGCCCACCGGTAAGAGTATGAATGGCGTTTCCCAGTGGGTCTTGAATTGATGCTAGTTCAAGTGGAATATTATCTGGTACATGTCTAGCGTTTGTGGCTTGGATTGAGAAATATGGTGCGAAAGCTCCGTCCGAATGTACTCCAAATATCTCCCCATTTTCACAAATATGGGCATTCCCTTCGTCACATCTATCACAATCCCAACATGCAAGATGACATTCAACTGCAATCTTATCGCCTATTTTGTGAGTGTTAACATCCTTGCCTATTGCAACGACTGTTCCGCATGTTTCATGGCCAGTTATAGTGCCAGTCGGGACGTTTTCCGCAGCCCAATGATCCCACTTCCAAATGTGGATGTCAGTGCCACATATTGATGTGGAGTGTGTTTTCACTAACACAGCATCATCTGCGCAATTTGGTAAAGGTGTTTCAACGAGATTAAAACCCCCTTTTTCCGGCTTGGTTTTTTTCCAAGCCATCATTGTAGTTGGTAAATTCTCCATCTTGCTCACTTACCTGTCGGTGAAGGCACCCTTTGATAATTCTCTATGAAAGTTACAATAATTATGAGGAAATGATTTTCCATTTCTCGGATATGTTGATTAAGGGGTCATCGGTGGTAAAAAACCCGTTGGTGTGTCATGAAGTACGTTGTTGTCAGCGGAGGAGTCCTATCTGGGCTTGGGAAAGGGGTCACTGCTAGCAGTATTGGCGTCTTGATGAAAAGTGCTGGCCTTAGAGTCACCTCAATAAAAATTGACCCTTACCTGAATAGTGATGCCGGAACTATGTCGCCATTTGAACATGGTGAGGTTTTCGTTCTTGATGACGGTGGGGAAGTCGATCTTGACTTAGGAAACTATGAGCGATTTCTTGACATAAATTTAGGTAAGGATAATAATTTAACAACTGGTAAAGTTTACTCAAAAGTAATTGAAGCTGAAAGAAGAGGTGATTACCTTGGTAAAACCGTTCAAGTTATCCCCCACATAACGAATGAAATTCAAGACTGGATTGAGCGTGTTGCTCACATTCCAGCCGATGGTAAGAAGGACGCCCCTGATGCTTGTATAATTGAGTTAGGAGGCACTGTGGGTGATATTGAATCGGCACCCTATATCGAAGCGCTTAGGCAATTTCAGTTTCGCGTAGGACGAAATAACGTTACCTTCGTTCACGTTTCTTTAGTCCCGGTAATGGGGCCTGTTGGTGAACAAAAAACCAAACCAACTCAACACTCTGTTAAGGAACTGCGTGGCCTAGGAATCACCCCTGATATCCTAGTTTGTCGTTCGACAAAGCCTATGACAGAAGAGACGAAAGAAAAGTTGGCTGCATTCTGTCATGTTGCACCTGAAGCTGTTATGTCAACACACGATGTACCCAACATTTACCATGTTCCATTGATGTTAGAAAAGCAAGGATTGTGCAAGATACTTGATATTGATTGTAGTGATTCAACTCTATTATCTGATTGGAAAACCATGGCCCATGATTTAGATTTGCTTAGTGAAGATGTTTCCATTGCGATGGTGGGCAAATATACCGACCTCTCTGACGCATATTTATCAGTAATCAAAAGTTTACAGCATGCAGCAATGAAAGTCAAACGCCGGTTGACTATTAATTGGATTGAGGCAAGCCATTTAGAAACACGTTGGAGGAAAGACAATTCTCAAGAACATGATGATGCTTGGGAATTATTACGAGACTCAAATGGAGTTTTAGTGCCTGGAGGGTTTGGCGACAGAGGTATTGAAGGCAAGATTATAGCCGCTCAATATGCTCGGGAAAATAACATTCCATATCTGGGAATTTGCCTTGGGTTGCAAGTAGCGACCATTGAATTCTGCCGTAACGTGCTTGGTATTTCGGGGGCAAATTCAACAGAATTTGATGACAATCCTGAGTTCCCTGCGGTAATCTTCATGCCGGAGATTTCCAAAACCCATTTAGGTGGAACTATGAGGTTGGGTAGCAGACCAACAATATGGCAAATCGATGATTGTAAGATCAAGCGACTATACGGTGAGGGTGAATCTGTTGATGAAAGACATCGGCACAGATATGAGGTGAACCCAGACTTAATCCAACAAATAGAAGAGGCTGGTTTGATGTTTGTTGGCAAAGACGAAACCGGGCAACGATGTGAAATTTTTGAATTGGCAGGACACCCATATTATGTTGGAGTACAATATCATCCTGAGTTTAAATCAAGACCGGGGAGACCCAGTCCCCCGTTCCTTGGGTTGTTAATGGCTGCTGCTGGTATGAAATTATAATCATACATCAGAGACTCTAATTACTCTAGTTGTCCTATACCCTTGTAGCATTTTGACAAATTTGCGTTCTCTAAATTCTTGATCTAAATCACTATCTCCAGTATCTATTCTTACATTTGATAATCCGGTTAGTTTTGCCGGTGTTGCAACACCAAGGACTGAACTAATACCGATTAGGCGAAGTACAGTTGGTGAAAGTTGAAGGTTGCCTCGGCCGATTAAGAATCCTTGACCGCCCATTGGAGAAAGAAGGAGAATTTTGTTGCCGGTGTGTTGCTGTAATATCTCTATTAGTTGCTGTTCATTTAGGTCTGTGTAGATCTTATCATTATGTTGAATATCTATTCCTAAGAGAGTTAATTCCTGATTAAGTAGATCGCCAATCATTCTAAGAGTTCCACCACTCCCCCAAACCACCATTAAATTAGAATCTGCTTCGATTAAATCAGCGATATGAGTGGCTAACCCTTCAATTATCTCCTCTTCAGAAGCACGTTCAACTTGTTGTTTAGAGCCTTGCATGAATCTGGGACTGGCAGGAGTTAGTGCTTCACCATACATTCGAACTTTCCATTCCCCAGTTAGATAGATTTCTTCATCTAAATCCATGACTTCTGTTATTGATGACATTAAGTCTCCAATAGCAAAAGAAAACAAAACCTCTGCTGCCGCATTTGGGGTAGTAGCAAAGCAGCCTGAATGCATTTTGACACCTCCCGGGACGCCTATTAATGGTATTTTTTTATCTCCAAGTGCGTTTACTATGTCGCGAGTTGTGCCATCTCCTCCAGCATACAATATCACATCGACTTCATTATCGATTAGTTGTTGAACTAAATCATTAGTGTTTAGCGCATTTGTCGAGTTTGGGGTTTTACCAATTGAATGGTAGTTGAGGGTTGCTAGCCAATCTCCACCCATTCTTCCCTCCCAAGTGTATATTTCTGGTTTGATATTAGCCCTATTTAGTGATGAGTTGAGTAGCTCATCAAACTTAACGATACATTGAGTCATTCTAGGCCCGGCTCTGTCTTGAGCTCCTGCTTCCCGTGCTTCAGCAGCCCTTCCGTCACTACCCTTGAATCCCAGCCTACCGCCTAGGCCAGCATCGGGGTTGACAACTATGCCGACTCGCATGTAACCGGGTTATCTTAGTACTTCATGAAGGTCTGTGTCATCATAGTAGACAATGAAGCAAAGATTTCATTTGCTATACGGCCATATGCACAATTATGGTGAAGAATAGCGAAGTACCTGATTTAGATTCGGCGCTTGAGAAAAGTTTTGCAGAAATGAAAATCGGAGAAGAAAATTTTTCTAAAGAGAAGGTTACTGAACAAACCCAAGAAACTAGGACATCAGATATCGTTTATGGGCAAAAATATTCCTCGGAAAACCAGTCTGGGAAAATTATTGTAAAGCCGATTGTAGCAACTAAAAAAGTCATTGAAGATG
>CESI01048359.1_pt1 | contig 22965 bp, 23 predicted proteins | sample 356301 | NCBI WGS metagenome assembly CESI01 (sample SAMEA2621423, study PRJEB7988) | marine metagenome | biome: marine biome (ENVO:00000447); feature: deep chlorophyll maximum layer (ENVO:xxxxxxxx); material: "saline water (ENVO:00002010), including plankton (ENVO:xxxxxxxx)" | depth 40 m | reverse complement strand
ATGCTAGATGGTGATCCTGAGATCAAATACGAAGTTGCTGTCGCTGATCAGAACGAAAGAGGCGGCTACCAAGCACTACTTAATGCAATGAGACGTAAGAATGTTAAACCTAAGACATCAGCACAAGAGAGACTGATGCAGACATTAGAAGCAGACCAAGAGTTCTATACCGAGAAGCTGCAAGACTATCGCAACATCAGACAGCGTGGTGACAACTATACCGTTCGGGTGGTCGTAGAACACAACAGATATTCACGTACATTTACCAGTCTATCTGAAGCCCAAGACTGGAGGTTCAAAATGGAGACCCTACATGCCCAAACGGTGACCTCATTATAGCCTTATAAATAAGGTGTTTCAGCACTCATTCTTGGCCCATATAACGACTTCAGGTACCCTAGGTGCTTAACCTCCGATTATGGGCCAAGAAGTCCCTTATAGCATCATATCTATTTAGGTGTTCAGTCTGGTGGTAAAACTACAAATACGATCCGCTGTACCAAGTTGGGTTTGGGCAACTCAAGCAGCCTAAAGTGGAAATACGCCAAATGGCGCATTAGCTCCATCCCAAGCAGCCTAAAGTGGAAATGTGACAAATGTCACAATAGCTCCGTCCCAAGAAGACCACGCTGATGCTTTGGGGGTTACCAAAGTGGCAATGCAGTAATTACTGCAATGGCTCCAACTCAAGCAACCTAAAATCAATGTAACAAATGTCACAATGGTCCCAACCCAAGCAGCCTAAAGCAAAACTCTACCGATACGCCAAATGGCGCAACGGCTCCAACTCAAGAAGATCATGCCGAGCTTGGTCACACTAGAAGTCGGAACGAGTTCCTCTAGCGACCAGTTGAAGCGTGTGGGTTAAACGTGTGGGTAAGCTCATTCGATGCCATTAGGACGAAGCCCTTTGAGCTACATTCTCTAGCCAAAACGATTCCATATGATCTATTCGATAAATTATATCTAAAACGAAGACAGAGTTGGTACACAAAACGGTACACTAAATGGTACACGATTTAAAGAAAAACGGTACACGTAGCTAAATAGACGTTTCATTAAACTGTTGTATTTAAATAATTTTATGATGATTTATCGTACTGGTGGTACCCAAGGCCGGACTCGAACCGGCACATCCGTTAGGACGGGGGATTTTGAATCCCCTGCGTCTACCATTCCGCCACTTGGGCCCATTATTGTCGTTGGTGGGTCAGTCTAAGAGACCAGAGACACCCCAAAGCACATTAGGCAGGATCGAGCCAGAAGCAGCCGGTAAGTGAAACTTCGTAAATGGTCCGAATCTTATAGGTTTCGTATAATGGTTTTCTCGAAGGGTAAAGCCGCATATTCTATAGAAACGAGAATAAGACACAGCCAAGATATATCCTTTCACAAAATCTCGACCGTGAATGTTATTTGGCGGTTTAGTGCGGATGAGCAGGCAAAACTCGCCGACCGATGCGGCCGAGTTCCGGCTATTATTCATACCCGAGTTGTGACACATAACGCCAAATTAACTTTAAGGGCATAGCATGATAAAACGGATTTATGATTGGACGCTCTCAATGGCAGGGCACCCCCGCGCGCTTTGGGTCTTGGCTTTCGTGGCCTTCATTGAAAGTTCGTTTTTTCCAATTCCACCGGATCTACTATTGATCCCTTTGATCCTTGCTGCCCCAACGCGGGCGTTTTGGATCGCTTCTATTGCTGTGGTGGCCTCTGTGGCGGGCGGGGCATTTGGCTATATCATCGGCGCATTTGCCTTTGAGACCCTTGGTCAGCCAATTCTGACCAGCCTTAGCAATGCTGAAAGCATCGCAGAGTTCAATGATAAATTCAACTCCTATGGCCTTTGGGCCGTGCTGGTGGCCGGGGTGACCCCCTTCCCTTTCAAAGTAATCACAATCATGTCCGGCTGGACAGGCATGCCCTTTGGAGTTTTTATTGTCAGCGCCATTGTGGCCCGCGCCCTGCGGTTTTTTGCGGTGGCAGCATTACTGTATTATTTTGGCCCCCCTATTCGAGACTTCATTGAGCGGCGCTTAGGGCTGGTCTTCACGTTACTTATCGTCATATTGATCGCAGGATTTTTTGCTTTTCGCTTTATCTAAATTCAAGGTACATATTATGACCTCACTGTCACCGCGCACTTTGGCTCTTTATGCCGCTACTGGGTCTGCCTGTTTGCTCGCAGGCGCTTATGTGTTTCAGGCTTTGGGCTATGCGCCCTGCCAAATGTGTTTTTGGCAACGATACCCACATGCAATAGCAGCACTGATTGGAGTGGTCATAGTTGCTATTCCAAGCCGCCTCTTGATCGGCCTTGGCGCTTTGGCAGCCTTCACCACTTCGGCTATTGGCGCGTTTCATGCCGGTGTTGAACAAAAATGGTGGGATGGCCCGGCCTCTTGTTCCAGTGATAGTAGCGGGTTGTTGGGGCTGTCTGGACAAGACCTACTGGCCACTGATGTGCTGGACAAGGTTGTGATGTGCGATGAGATTTCTTGGGCTTTCGCAGAGCTTTCAATGCCCGCTTGGAACGCTGTGTTTTCCGCCCTTCTCTGCGCGGTCTGGCTGATTGCCCTCCGAAGATCTTAGCAGGCTTTCAGCCCATCTCAGCTGCGCCTGCGAATCTATCGTAGCTGCAGCAGATTGAGATGAAAAACGACTGCCTCCCAGAGCCCTTTGCACTCATGTTTCACGGAAAATTTGCGCCGTATTGCAAAAACTTTGCAGCAAAGTTGATTTGAGCATACTCCGAGGGCTCTAAGCAATTGCATCGCATATGTTTGAACAGTAATGTGTTAGATAACTACATATGGGATAATCCCAGACAGGTGGCCAGAATGACAGATAACACAAACACACCCGACAGCGGCGAAGCCAAGGCTCCGGCAGTCTCCACCTATGATGGACCCTCGATCAGCATAACCCAGGAGATGAAGACCTCCTATCTCGACTATGCGATGAGTGTGATTGTTAGCCGGGCGATCCCAGATCTGCGGGACGGTTTAAAGCCTGTTCACCGCCGCATTTTATATGCGATGCATGAAACCAACAACACGCACGACAAACCCTACCGCAAATCATCGCGCCCTGTGGCTGAGGCCATGGGTAAATATCACCCCCACGGCGACAGCGCAATTTACGACGCTTTGGTGCGGATGGCGCAAGATTTCTCAATGTCTCTAGTTCTGCTGGACGGCCAAGGCAACTTCGGCTCAATGGATGGCGATAAAGCTGCGGCTTATCGTTACACAGAAGTGCGGATGGAAAAGTCTGCACAGGCACTTTTGGCCGATATCGACAAAGATACGGTGGATTTCCAACTCAACTATGATGGCAAAGATACCGAGCCCACAGTGTTGCCGGCACGCTATCCCAATATGCTGGTAAATGGGGCCGGTGGTATCGCGGTTGGCATGGCCACGAACATCCCGCCGCATAACCTTGGCGAAGTCGTTGACGCGACATTGGCCCTGATCGAAGATCCAGATCTCACATCAGAACAATTGATCGAATATATCCCCGGTCCAGACTTCCCGACAGGGGGCGTCATGCTGGGCCGCACCGGCGCGCGCAAAGCTTATCTTGAAGGTCGTGGCAGCGTGATCAACCGGGCCAAAACCCGCTTTGAAGAGCTGCGCAAAGACCGTTGGGCAATTATCATCGAAGAGATCCCGTATCAGGTGAACAAAGCTGCAATGATTGAGAAGATTGCGGCCGAAGTGCGCGACAAACGCATCGAAGGCGTGGCGCATGTGCAAGACGAGTCTGATCGCAACGGCGTTCGGGTTGTGGTCGAGCTAAAGCGCGATGCCACCGCCGAAGTTGTTCTTAACCAGCTGTTTCGCTACACGCCGATGCAAACCTCCTTTGGCTGCAACATGCTGGCGTTAAATGGTGGCCGCCCTGAGCAGCTGACCCTGCGCCGCTTCCTCACCTGCTTTATTGATTTTCGCGAAGAAGTTGTGGCACGGCGAACCGCCTTCGAACTGCGCAAAGCCCGTGAGCGGAGCCATGTGCTCTGCGGCCTGGCTGTGGCGGTGACCAATGTTGATGAAATTGTCGCCACTATCCGCAAATCAAGCGATGCCGCAGAAGCGCGTCAGCAATTGATGGTGCGCCGCTGGCCGGCCGAGGATATCGCAGGCTACATTCGCCTTATTGATGATCCAACCCAGAAAATGAACGATGATGGTACCTATAACCTGTCTGAAACCCAAGCGCGGGCCATTCTCGAACTGCGGTTGCAGCGTTTGACGCAGATTGGTGTGAAAGAAGTCACCGACGAGCTGGAAGTCTTGGCCGGTAAGATCAAAGAATATCTCGAAATTTTGTCATCACGCGAACAGATCATGAGCATCATCGCCGAAGAGCTGATGGAAGTGAAAACCAATTTCGCCGTGCCACGTCGGACTGAAATCATCGAATGGTCTGGCGACATGATGGATGAAGACCTGATCGAGCGCGAAGAGATGGTTGTGACCGTCACGGCAGGCGGCTATATCAAACGGACAGCTTTGACCGACTTCCGGGCACAAAAACGTGGTGGCAAAGGCCTACAAGGCATGTCGACCAAAGACGAAGATGTAGTCACTACCATGTTTGTGGCCAACACCCATACGCAGCTGCTGTTTTTCAGCACTGATGGCATGGCCTATAAAATGAAAACGTGGCGCCTGCCGATGGGTGGACGGACTGCTAAGGGCAAAGCCATTGTAAACATTCTACCGATTCAACCGGGCGTATCAGTGGCAGCTGTTATGCCAGTGGACCGCGAAGAGGTAGATTGGGGCGATTTGCAAATCGTATTTGCGACAACCCAAGGCGATGTGCGCCGCAACCGCCTGTCAGACTTCACCAATGTTCGGTCCAACGGCAAGATTGCGATGAAGCTGCCTGAGGAGGTTGATCTCGTAAATGCACGAATCTGTAGTGAAGATGATGACGTGATGCTGACCACGGACAGTGGCCGGGCCATTCGCTTCTCGTCCACCGATCTGCGGGTGATGAACTCACGCGCCTCAACCGGTGTGCGGGGCATCAGGCTCACGGGCTCTGATCGGGTTGTGTCGATGTCGGTGATCCGTCACTTTGAGGCCACCCCAGATGAACGCGTTGCCTATCTAAAAATGCGTCGGGCAATGGCCGGTGTCACCGAGGATGAAGCCAGTGATGACGAAGTGCCCACAAATTTCGATCTCAGCCAAGAGCGATATGCGGAAATGGCAGCTGTTGAAAACTTGATCTTGACAATCACCCGTGGTGGGTCGGGCAAACTGTCTTCCAGCCATGACTACCCTGTCCGGGGTCGCGGTGGCATGGGCGTTGCAGCCATTGACAAAGCCATGCGCGGAGGTCCAGTTGTGGCCAGCTTCCCGGTGGAGATGTTAGATCAGATCATGTTAGTGACCAGCAACGGCCAATCTATCCGTTGTCCCATTGATGGGATTTCGTTCAGATCTCGCAGCGCTGGGGGCGTGCGGGTGTTTAACACCAATGGCGATGAAAAAGTTGTGAGTGTGGCCTATATTCCCGATCAAGGCGATGATGATCTGGAAGAGGATCATACGACCATTGAAAGCCCACAAGCTACTGAATAAGATTCATATATTCGATAAACGAACATCACCAGTGCCCTTTGTGGGTGCTGGTAATTTTTTATGGCGGCATAAAACCTGAAGATTGTGCCATGATCCACCCATTACATTTAAAAATTCATATATCAGCGAATATACATATACTGAGTTATATGCCACCTAAGCTACGCAGTGCTTCAAATACACCAAACAGGCTCGCTAAATCTCCTCAGGTGAGTTAATAATTTATCAAAATTTTTGAGATTAAAGCGCACGTTAACGTGTCTGAACTCAAAATAAGTTTCGTTAGGGTCGTTTTGCCAATCTTGATTTGGTCTTTCGCCGCAACCGATAAGCTAAGTTTATTGCCGTGTTATGTACGGTTTAGGCAATTGGGTTTTTGACTTCACTGTCAGATAAGCAACATGAGTGATGGAATATGATCGCGGTAGCTCCAGTTGATGTGTGATTGCATTTCTTATGATACGGCCCCTTGGGTGGAGGGGCCGTGTCTACTTTTTTAAGCCTCTCAGTTGAGCTTAAAGGTCGTAAATATCGGAAAATTTTTGCTTCAAATAGGCCAACAACGGTGCCTCAGAAGGTTTAAACCCACAGGCATCGGAGATGGTTTGACGTGGCAGCTTCAAGCCACCGTGGCATTGCACAGTGTCGCGCAGCCAATCAGTTGCTGAAGCAAGATTTCCAACCCGCAAATCTTCATCTAACTGAGGGCAGGCCTCGCGCAGCGTCTCATAGAGACAGCCTGCATAGACATTGCCGAGCGAATAGGTCGGGAAGTAGCCGAACAGGCCTACAGACCAATGGACATCTTGCAAACACCCCTGTGAAGCAGAAGCCACATGATAGCCAAAATCAGAATAGAACCGATCATTCCAAGCGGTTTGCAAATCTTTGACCTGCAAATCGCCCGAGACCAATGCACGCTCTAAATCAAAGCGCAGCAGCACATGCAGATTATATTGCACCTCATCAGCCTCAGTCCGGATGAAGCCTTTGCTTACCGAGTTGACCGATTTGTAAAAGGCCTCCGCTGAAGAAATGCCAAAATTACCAAAATGCGCCTGCATTTTCGAAAATAGAAACTCGGTAAATGCCTGGCTCCGGCCCAGCTGGTTTTCATAGATGCGGGACTGGCTTTCATGTACCCCCATTGACGCGCCCTGCCCTATGGCTGTCAGCAGGTATTTAGGGTCAACATTTTGCTCATAGCAGCCGTGTCCCACCTCATGAATGGTCGAATAAAAACAATTGAACGGATCGTCAGGATTGGTCCGAGTGGTGATCCGCACATCTTGGCCAGACCCCGAAGAGAAGGGATGCACCGCCTTATCTATGCGCCCACGTTTGAGATCATAGCCAAATTTTTCAGCCAATAAGTTAGAAATCTGCAACTGAGCAGCTTCATCAAAAGGTCCCTGCATCGCCCGCGCTGGTTCTTTTTCCAAGATCGCACCACGCAGTTCGACCAATCCGGGGCGCAATGCTCCAAACATCTGCTCTAATTCCGCAGCGGATGTGCCCGGCTCATAATCGGCCAACATTGTGTCATAAACATCAGCGCCTACGGCTAGGGCTTGGCCCTCTTCGCGCTTCAGTGCAAGCACCTCCTCTAACACCGGGGCAAAGGCTGCAAAATCATCTGCCGCCCGCGCCGCGGCCCATTTGCCCTGCGCCATGGAGGTTGTGCTGGCAATTGCTTCGGCCAAATCACCAGGGACTTTGACCGCCCGCTCAAACGACAGTCTGATCTCTCGCAGCTGCGCCTGTGTCACAACATCTTGAGTGCCTATATGAATTTGGCTCAACCATTCTCCAACCCGCACATCGCATCGACGTGCGTGTAAAACACCCCCAAGAGCGGCCATCTCCGCGCCTCGTTGATCGCCAGAGTTTTCCGGCATCATCGTTTCTTGATCCCAGCCCAAACGACCGGAGACTTGGCGCAACGCCTGAGTTTGGCTGTCAAATTTCAACAGATCACTTAACGCAGTCATGATTTTAGCCTCACAGAAGTTGCAATCGGATAACCTGCCAAGAACCGCCCATGGATCACCGCGAGCCAGAGCAGAATAGCTGTAAACTGATGGAGGATGGCCAAACTCCAAGGCGATGAGTTTATCACAGTCACAACACCCAGGACCATCTGCAATATCAACAACAAACCGACAGTACCAAAAGCTGCACGGGTCATTTTATGGGCAGAGGCTTTGGCGCGCAGTGCAACCACTATGCCAAAGGCAAACAGCAGATAGGCGCTCATCCGGTGGATAAACTGCACCAAACCATCATCCTCAAAAAAATTGCGCCACCATGGAGTAAGGTTAAACAGATCTGGCGGTAAAAAACCTCCGGCCATTAAGGGCCAATCTGTATAATTACGGCCTGCATCAATGCCCGCCACTAATGCCCCCAGCAACACCTGAAGCGCCACAAAATGCATCAACCCCGTGGACATCCCAAACAATTTACGTTCCCGCACCCGACGCGCTTGCAACAGCTCTGCTTCAGACCGCCCAAACAGCTGAAGGATCCAGAATATATAGCCTAGCAACGCAAAAGCAGCACCCAGATGTGTCATGAGCCAGTAGGAAGCCACGTCGATTCGAACACCGTCCAATCCAGAATTGACCATCAACCAGCCAATAAAACCCTGCAATCCAATGAAAGGTCCAATGGCAAACAGCAATAGCCGGCGGGTTTTAGGTAATTTTTCGAGAGCCAATAAGAGCAAGAACCCTGCGAGCCACACCAGCCCGATGAATCGGCCCAATTGACGATGCCCCCATTCCCACCAGAAAATGGTTTTAAACTCAGCTAGTGACATAGCGGTGTTCTGCAGGGTGAATTCAGCAGTAGTTTTATAAGCTGCAAAAGCCGCGTCCCAAGCCGCCATGTTCAGCGGCGGCACCGCTCCCATTACCGGATCCCATTCGGTGATCGACAAGCCACTATCGGTGAGCCGCGTCAAACCACCTACTGTGATCATGATCACAATCAACCCCACCAAAGCCCAAAGCCATAGGCGCACCAAACCGCGCTCCGAACCTTCATCGCGGGAGATGGCCCCAACGACTGCAGCTGTGATTTTGGTGTCGTTTCCGACCTCTTCAAAAATACTACGTTTATCAGACATGTCGTGCCCCTTTGTTGAGGATTTATCTAGAGCTGGCAGGCTCCGTATTCAACCGCGCTCTTTCCAACGGACCATTTGGCGCATGATGCCATGCAGGATCTGCACATCAGCTTTGGTCAAAGGCATCCTTGACCATAGATTTCGCAGGTTCACTTTCATGCTTGCAGCCTTGGTTTTTGGGAAGAAAAATCCTGCCTTATCAAGTTTTTGTTCAAAGTGTTCAGCCAGTTTTTCAACCTCAAGCCCACTGGCCCATTCTGCCTTGGTCATATCCATCGACTCGGCCGTAATCTCAAACACATGCCGTTGCCATTCATAGCTCATCAGCAAGACACATTGTGCCAAGTTCAAAGATGCAAACTGCGGATTCACGGGCACCGAAATAATGGCGTTGGCACGAATAATATCGTCATTTTCAAGTCCCGCCCGTTCAGGGCCAAACATCACGGCCACTTTTTGTCCCACGGCAATACGTTTTGACGCTTCGGCCATAGCATGTTCAGGACTAAAAACAGGCTTTGTAAGATCACGAGACCGTGCTGTCGTCGCCATCACAAAGGTTGTATCGGCCAAAGCCTCTGCCGTTGTGTCAAACAAGCGGGCCTCGTCAAGCAACCGCCCGGCTCCGCTGGCCATGGCAACCGCCTTTTGATTGGGCCAGCCATCGCGCGGATCAACAATACGCATATGGTCTAAACCAAAGTTCCACATGGCCCGCGCCGCAGCGCCAATGTTTTCGCCCATCTGGGGCCGAATAAGGATGAATGCGGGTTGTTGGAGCAATGAGGGTATCATAGTTTCTCATAGCGCCCACAGCCGCGCGCGACAAGCGGTGGCCAAAGCCAATTTGTCACGCTATAGCGCGATGGATGACAGTCCAATTGGAGCCGAACAGATGAGTACTCACGACTTGCCACAGATCTACCTGGTCACGCCCACCGTGCTGGACTTGGAAACCTACCCCGCACAGCTGGCACAGATATTGGACAGCGTTGACATAGCGTGCCTGCGCCTCGGCTTAGCCAGCACGGATGAAGATGAAATCGCTCGCACAGCTGACGCCTTACGCGACGTGGCGCATGCTCGCGACATTATGCTTGTGATCGAGCGTCACGCTTTGATGGTTGACCGACTTGGATTGGACGGCGTTCATCTGATGAATAACGGCCGTAATCTGCGCCAATTGCGTAAAGACATGGGCGACGACGTGATACTAGGAGCCTTTTGCAACACATCTCGTCATGAGGGCATCAGCGCCGGAGAAGCCGGAGCCGATTACGTCAGCTTCGGCCCTGTGGCCGCATCGACCTTAGGCGATGGCAACCAAGTTGACCCTGAGCTTTTGTCTTGGTGGAGTGAAATGATCGAGGTTCCAGTGGTGGTTGAAGGTGGCCTCACACCAGGTTTGATCCACAGCCTGTCCAACAAAGTAGATTTCTTCGCGATTGGCCCAGAAATTTGGAGCACTGAAGATCCGTTGCTTGCCCTTCAAGCGCTGGCAGCAGCCCGAGAAGGCTAGCCTTACCTATCAGTGGCCCATGGCAACGCAGAGGCGACTTTAGCCTCTAAATGTCGCGCCATTGCCTTACGATCAGGAAAAGCATTTGCCGCCACAGGTGGATGATAGAATACCTGCACAGATCCGTGTTGCTTGGTTGCCAAAGCTTTTAACAAATGTGTGCTCAAATTGCTGTCACCCCACCAGCCATAAAACCGTGGGTCCTGTCCTACAGGTGCGTGAAACACCAATGTCACCGCTTGGATCGAGATATCATCGCGCATGTCTGGCATTATAAAGGATTGAAACAAGGTCGACTTGAACGGCAAGACACGCCTGCCATCCGTTGACGTCCCTTCCGGAAAAAACAACAACCGATGCCCATGGCGTAATCGGGTTTGAAACATATGCGTGTGGGACAGCGCTTGCTTTCGGTCGCGCTCAATAAATTGAGTACCCGTGGCGCGCGCCAGCCAACCAATCATCGGCCAGCTGGCCACTTCTGACTTGGCCACAAAATAGATATCATCAAAAGCGTTTAGCGCGAAAATATCCAACCAACTGGTGTGATTGGCCACAGCAGCCCCCTCGCCCTGCATCGGCGTGCCAACCACCTCAAGACGCATGCCAAGAACCCAAAAGGCAAAGCGGCAGACCGATTGGGTAATTTTAGGGGTAAACGGTCGCTCCATGCCATAAATTGGCTTTTCAATCATACGCGCCAGCAGCAGTACGACCAATCCGCCAAAGGTATAGAGGCCAATCGCCAAGCCGCGCCATAGCGCACGCGCCCAGCCCATGGCTGAAACCGGGGGCGAGTCTGGCTCTTCCTCTGACACCCAAGTCGGTGAAGTCATGAGGCTTCTCCCTTAAAATAGATCGCTTTTTGCCGCATATTCATTGTTTTGATATCCAAGACTAGACAAACATCAATGGTATTGAATCCGTGGTCAACATAAGCGCCATCTCCAACACCGCCCCCCAACCGCAAATATGCTTTGATCAAGGCTGGCATCACCTTCAGGGCTGCAATCCGGTCCACTTGGCCTTGGGGCAATTGCTGCAATGAAACATAATCCGTCGCCAGAGCTTTGGGTCGGAGCGCTAAGGGCATCATATGTTTTTCATGCAGCAAGGATAGCGATTGCGCCATCCGCTCAATATCGGTGCCCGCAAAACTCGCCGTGCCAAACAAAATTTCGGCCCCTTCGCGCATCACAAGCTTCGCCAGCACTTGCCAAAGGACAAACATTGCCGCACCGCCCCGATAAGCTTTGCGCAGACACGATCGGCCCAACTCGATCATCGGGCGTTTGCTGTCTAACAGTGGCAACAAATCAAACTCAGAGGCGCTGTAAAAGCTACCAGCAGCCTCAGCGCCCTGCATCGTCAACAATCGATAAACCCCGACCAGTTGATCAACAAGTTTCTCACCACGGGACAAGTCTAACAGCATCAAATGCAGGCAATGTGGGTCATAGGCATCTTGCTCAAGCCGACGGTCGTGATCAATGCCTGCACCACTGGCCCCCAACTCATGGACAAATACATCGTAACGCAAGCGCTGCACAGCATGCAGATCTGCGGTGTTTTTGGCAAGCCTCACGGTGAAATTTGGAGCTAAATCCATCAATTAGCCCACGCATAAGGGATATTTCTCAGGTCCACCCATCGGTCCCTGCTCTTGACAGCTGCATTAAATTTAGAACTACTTCTCAAAATGTTATAAAGCTTAATAAATCAAAATTAAAGCCACACGAGTGCCATCAAGAACAACCTTTCCAGCCTCCGGAAAATTAACAGTGATGTGATTGTTGATATTTGACTGCACTTGGCCTATCCCCCAATCCAATTGATTGGGATGCTGCACGCGCTGGCCGGGCTCTAAAAATGAATTTAAGTTTTCCATGGACCCTCTTTTTTCAGATCCATCATATGACAGAAGTTCTTTATATAACAGCCCTTGTCACAGCCCGCATGTTCCATGACTTAGCCAGCCCCATCAGCGCAATCGGCAATGGAATTAAACTGGTTAAAATTACCAGCATAAAATTGGGACAAGAAGGAGATTTGTCTAAAGACAGCCTTGCCTCAGCCATTGAACAACTCAAGGTGTTTCGGGTTGCAACTAGGCAATTTAAAGGCTGTGACATGCTCAGCGGATCAGATGTCACAGCCTTGAATGAAGACTAGAATACTATTGCCAGTGCCTACAGGCCAATCTAAAGGAACAAGACAATGCTAAGCGTGTTAGGCAGGTATGCTTCTTGCTAATACGGGCTAAGAAAATAGCACTGCTTTTGGGTGGCATTGCACGGCTTGAGATGACAGATGCTGCGTCTGAAACACAGGAAAAAGGCCGTCGGGTTGTTATAGACCCCAAGCTTTGGAGACCACTTCAATCCGGCGCACACATTCAAAACTTGGCCGCCAAACATGTGCAATTTGCAATTTTGCAAGCCATGACCGTTAACCCAATGGTTACCACCAAAATAGACCTCACAGTGCGGTTTTAACCGCGCACTGTGCCATTGCCGCGCACAAGATATTTGAAACTGGTGAGCTGCATCGCGCCCACCGGACCGCGTGCATGCATCTTGCCTGTGGCAATGCCTATCTCCGCACCCATGCCAAACTCACCACCATCTGCAAATTGAGTAGAGGCATTGTGCATTAATATCGCACTGTCGAGCCGTTCAAAAAAGCGATCTGCAACAGCCACATCTTCGGCCATGATGCAATCCGTATGGTTTGAGCCATATTTGCGGATATGAGCAATCGCCTCATCTACATCAGCCACAGTTTTTGCAGCAATTTCCATATCAAGAAACTCATGGCCCCAATGATGTGCCTCAGCAGGCTGCGTGCCCACGATCCCCTCAAGGTCCATGTCCGCATCAACCGTGACACCTTTGGCGATTAAAGCCTTGATCACATCTTGACCCCAAGTTGCGGCAACATCTTTATGCATCAACACACATTCTGCAGCCCCACAAATTCCAGTCCGGCGGGTTTTAGCATTTAGCACAACATCGATGGTTTTTTGCGGATCAGCAGAGACATCAATATAGATATGCACAATGCCTTCCAAATGGGCGAAAACAGGCACACGCGCTTCACGCTGCACCAAGCCCACAAGCCCCTTACCACCGCGCGGCACGATCACATCGATATATTCTACCATGGTGAGCATCTCACTCACTGCCGCACGATCTCGGGTCGGCACCAGCTGAATAGCCGCTGCAGGCAAGCCCGCAGAGACTAAGCCTTTAACCATTGCCTTGTGAATTGCGGTTGACGAGTGAAACCCCTCGGAGCCGCCACGTAAGATCACCGCATTGCCCGCCTTCAGGCACAGAGCGCCCGCATCAGCCGTGACATTAGGGCGGCTTTCATAGATCACACCTACCACACCCAAAGGCGTGCTCACACGTTGGATATGCAGGCCATTTGGGCGCTGCCAATCCTCAAGAACTTGCCCCACAGGATCCGCCTGTTCGGCCACAGCTCGCAGCCCGTCAGTAATGCTGCGAATACGCTGCTCGTCCAGCAGCAACCGATCCAACATAGCATCAGACAGGCCCTTATCACGACCAAAGGCCATGTCTTTGGTATTGGCCCCGATGATATCCGCACGGGACGACCAGACATTTTCAGCAGCGCCAATCAGAGCGGCGTATTTGCGCTCCGCGCTGGCAAACCCCAATTCTGCCGCAGCAGCTTTTGCGTCAGTGCCGATCTCTTTCATAGTCGTTAGCACGTCCATCATCTTATCCTTTTTAACTCAATAAAATCAGCCTTGAAAAACCATGTCATCGCGGTGGATCAGCGCCCCGCGGCTGGCATAACCTAAAATATGTTCCACCCGTTTGGTGTGGCGGCCCAGTATTTTCTGAGCTTCCACGCTGTCGAAAGCGATCAACCCACAGCCTAAATCTTGGCCATCTTCATGCAGGATGCGCACCAATTCACCACGTCTAAAGTCACCAAAGACCGCTGTCACCCCAGCTGGCAAAAGGCTCTTGCCCGATTTCAACGCCTGCAAGGCCCCACTGTCCACTTGGACTTGACCTTGCGGTTTAAGCGATGAAATCCACTGTTTACGCGCTGTTTGAGGATCAACAGAAGGTAAGAACCATGTGGCATTAGCGCCATTGAGCAAAGTTTGCAACGGGTTTTGTGGTGATCCCAGAGTGATCGCCATGGCGCAACCCGCACCCATGGCCATTTTCGCGGCCATAAGCTTGGTCTTCATCCCACCTTTGGACAGGCCTGAACCTGCGTCGCCAGCCATGGCCTCTATTTCAGCCGTCAACTCAGTGATCGTGTCAAACCGCAGCGCTGCGGCGTCGTCATTGGGATTGCCAGAATAGAAGCCATCCACATCCGAAAACAAGATCAAATGATCAGCGCCCACGGTCACAGCAATCTGTGCCGCCAAGCGGTCATTGTCGCCATATCGAATTTCATCGGTAGCCACCGTGTCGTTTTCATTCACAATCGGCACCACACCATACCGCAGAAGTTGGCCTAACGTGGCGCGCGAATTAAGGTAGCGCCGCCGATCTGCACTGTCTTCCAAAGTCACCAAAACCTGCGCCGCGATCACACCATGCGGCGCCAGATGTTGCTCATAAGCACGGGCCAATTGGATTTGACCGACTGCCGCAGCCGCTTGGCTTTGCTCTAATGTAAGTTCAGTTAGCCCAAGTCCCAGCACCGCCCGGCCAAGTGCAATTGATCCTGACGACACCACCACAACATCAACACCTTTGGCACGCAACCCAGCAATGTCTTGGGCTAAGGACGCAAGCCACTCCTGCCGTAAAGCCCCACTAACTCGGCCCACCATTAGGGCGGACCCGATCTTGACAACAATACGTTTGGCTTGGGTTAAGGTCGCCACGACGGCGCCTCCGGATCCTCCAAGCGTACAATTTCAATTTGTGTCGCCAAGGTGCGCAGTACCTCAGCCGTGCCCTCGCCAGTGCCACCAGACATGGCCAAGATAGGAAGGCCACCGGATACGCCGCGCAGAGCACTCAGTGCAAAATCAAGATCATCTTCATCCAACTCATCGATCTTATTTAGAACTGTAACCCTTGGCTTGTTGATCAATCCGCTGCCATAGGCTTCTAGCTCATGCATGATGGTGTTGTAATCTTGGCCGATACTGTCTGAGGTCCCGTCAACGATATGCAACAACACCGCACAGCGCTCAATGTGACCCAAGAACCGGTCACCAATACCACGACCCTCATGGGCCCCTTCAATCAGACCCGGGATATCCGCGATCACAAACTGATCATTATCTATCTGCGCCACCCCAAGGCTGGGATAAAGCGTCGTAAAGGCGTAATCGGCAATTTTAGGATGCGCATTAGTCGTTTCACCCAAAAAAGTTGACTTGCCCACATTGGGCAGACCCACAAGCCCCACTTCTGCAATCAGCTTCAGGTTCAACCACAGCTCACGTTCAACCCCCGCAAGCCCGGCGTTAGCCCGGCGCGGTGCTTGGTTAGTGGAAGATTTAAAATATAAATTGCCAAATCCACCGTTACCGCCCTTGGCAATAATGGCTTTCTGACCAATTTCGGTCAAATCAAACAGAATGGTCTCACCATCCGCATCCATGATTTGCGTGCCAACCGGCACTTTAAGCGTGATATCATCGCCGTCTTTGCCCGTGCGCTGTTTGCCCATGCCATATTGGCCGCTTTTGGCAAAGAAGTGCTGCTGATATCGAAAGTCAATCAGAGTGTTAAGGCCGTGAACAGCTTCGACAATCACATCGCCGCCCCGCCCGCCATTTCCGCCATCAGGGCCACCAAATTCAACATATTTTTCACGCCGAAAAGACACAGCGCCGCCGCCACCGCTGCCGGATCGGATTGTTACTTTGGCTAGATCGAGAAATTTCATGTTTACGCCTTTAATTCTTCTAGGTTTAGCCGATAGAGGGTAACGGGCGCAGGCTCAAGCCTTGCCTGCGATTTAGCCATCCTTGACCCGGATTATTTGAACCCCGTTTTGCGCAAAACGGCGCCACTTGCGGGATTATCCTCAAAATGATTTGCCCCAATTTCACTAAGATCAAATCTTGGGCCAAAGGTATTTAAAAAGCACCACGTAGCTTCGGTGGCATATCCTTGGCCCCAATAGGCAGGATCAATGAAATAGGCGCAGCTTTTATTTTTCGGCCCCAGGGCTTTATCCAAACCAAGTGAGCCAATAACACCAACCTCCAACAAAACAATGGCCGCCCGAAACCCCGGACGCCCACGAAACAGACTGCGCACACTCCAAGTTTTCACTTCATCCTCAACCCAAGGCGATGTGACAGTTGCCAACGTAGGCGTCACCGATGGATGCCCGCCGATCCTTTGCATCGCCTGCTAATAATCTAGCAGCAACTCACGTATGAGAAGTCTAACGGTGGTTAGGATGAAAGAACAATCATCGATCATCTCTCATTCCATGTTCCGTAAGTAAGTCCATGTCGCGACCATGGTTTTGCGCGCCACGCAGTAGGTCTCAGCATCACCTAAATAGGTAAACCCCATATCGCTGAGAACTCGCGCTGAGCGAACATTGTCTTGAAATACTTCGGCAAACATCGTTTTACTGGCCTGAGGATTGGCTGTAATCAAAGCCTGTACCGCTTCGCGGGCCAGCCCCATGCTCCAATAGGCAGGAGACAACCAATAGCCCAGTTCGCCTTGACGGCGATCCAGTCGTTTCAGACCGATCACCCCCACAACTTCCGCCAAATCCGCCCCAGAGCCATCCAAGATCCAAACATCTTCAACCCGTGCCGGGTTTTGCGCCTGCTCAATAAACGCCTCAGGTGCGCCCGGCGGTAAAGGATGCGGGATGGAGCGCGTAGGGCCAGAGACGCGAATGTCGCCCGCGTAAAGCCCAATGAGCCCTGCATCCGATTTCCGGATTGGGCGCAAAATCAAGCGGCTCGTCTCAAGTGTGGGTTGCGTGCGAATGGGCTCGATCATGCGAATAAAGCTCCACCAAATAGCGCGTAAAACACGGTAACAACTGTTAAAACGGCTAAGCCTACAAAAACGAGCCGCTCCGCACGCGTGCCTTGGATGGTGCGTGCAATCAATTGCCCTGCCCCAGCCCAAAGCGGATGCAGCACGGTTTGGCACAGCAGCAAAACAATAGCGATGCTCAAAGTGGCTGAGAAGGTACTGGCGCCGGGTACCACAAAACCGGTGAAAGCGGCGGTGATCATGCCCCAAGCTTTCGGGTTTAAAGGATGCACTATCAGTCCTGCAACAAAGCCGGGCGGTGGGCCGTCACTTTGCCCCGGTTTCAACCGCATATTGGCAACCCGCCACGCCAGATAAATGATATAGGCGGCCGATAGGTATTTCATCGCTAGAAACACTGCAGGCCAGCTCGCAGCCAGTTGCATCAGTCCAAACCCCAAGGGCCAGATGATCAACTGCTTACCCACCACCACACCCGCCACAAAGGGCAAAGCCCGCCGCAGACCATAGCCTGCTCCTGTTGCCAAGAGCGCCATATTTGCTGGACCCGGAGTGCCGATTTGCGCCACAGAAAATATGATCAAAGCAATGATTTCAACGGGCATAGAGCCTCTCCAGCGTGACTGAGTGGGGGCACCTGCCCCATGGTGTATGATGCATCTTCGGCGGTCGAATTAAATAGAAAAAGGGACCGGCTTTTCAGCCAATCCCCTTAAAACTTAAACCTGAAGGGTTCGGCCTATTCAGCGGCCTCCGCCACGGGAACGACTGAGATGAATTGGCGGCTTTTGAGACCTTTGTGAAATTTCACATTGCCTTTAACAACAGCAAAAATTGTATGATCTTTGCCCATGCTTACGCCTTCACCCGGCCAAAACTTTGTACCACGCTGACGTACGATGATGTTGCCTGGAATAGCATCTTGGCCGCCATACAGTTTTACGCCCAAGCGACGCCCCGCTGAGTCGCGACCGTTCCGGGATGAACCACCTGCTTTTTTGTGTGCCATCTGCGATTACTCCTTTTCAGCTGCTGGTTTTTTGACAGCTGGTTTCTTTGCTGCCGGCTTTTTAGCTGCTGGCTTTTCAACCGCAGGTTTTGCAACTACAGGCTTTTTAACCGCTGCTGGTTTTGCCGTAGCAGCAGGCACTACTTTCTTAGCCACTGGTTTTTTGGCTGCAAGTGCAGCCTCAACAACAACTACAGAAACGTAAGGAACCGAACCGGCTCCGATCGCTGCTTTAACGCCAGATTTCTCGGCACCCTTTTCCAGAATATCCTTGATGCGAACCAAGGTCAATTTCTGGCGGTGGCCTTTCGTGCGCTTGGAAGAGTGCTTCCGACGACGCTTAACAAAGTTAATTGTTTTTGGGCCTTTGATCTGGTCGATGACTTCCGCTTGGACGCCAGCTCCCTCGATTATTGGTGCACCAACAGTGCTGCCAACCATCAAAACTTCGTTGAATTGAATCATATCGCCGGCATCAGCTGCCAGCTTCTCAACGCGCAAAACATCACCGGATTGTACCCGATATTGCTTGCCGCCGGTTTTCATTACCGCAAACATTTGCGTTTCCTTTGTTTCTTCGCGCTTTTTGGCCCCCAATTTGGGCGTTTTGGCCGTGGCCACCTGAAGCTGCGCGCCTAATTTAATAGGCGTATTACACTAAAATACGAGGTTTTAGGACGTACTGGGCGTTTATCAATGCGTTACTCATCAGAGTCAAGCCTATTCAAAGCTCTTGGCTGGGTGTTAATTTCACCATCTCAACGGCCATTCTCTCATAGCGATCTGCCATAATCGTAAAGTGGATAGCATTCATCAACCCATAGACTTCTATCATCATTTCCGCGGCCAATGCGTCCCGGTAGGCTTGCATCTCAACATCGGTGAAATCGCGGTAGGTGTAGGCGTTTGACATCACAAGCCCTCGCTCGATTACCGCCCGGGCCTCTTCATCTTGCTGAGCTAACATCGCGCGCAAATTTAGCTCGTCAAAACGCTGCTCAATCAGCCCTGCCGCAGAGGCCGCCATTAAAAACCGCACTTGCACTTCGCGGTAGGATTTGATGCTGGCACCGACAGATCCAATGCTCTCAGCCATGTCGAGGAAATACTGCGGCTGCGGTGAGGACCGTGCCATCAAGGCCGCGGCCAACAGATCTCCTTCCTCGCGCCGGTCTGCACTGTCCAGGAAATGGCTCTCGTTTTCAGCGGCAACTAGCCGTTGGCCGAGCTCTGAGCCATAAAACGCGGCAGCATGTTCCAAAACATCGTCCTGCAAGGCCTGTTGCAAAATCTCGAGAGCATCACGTTTCAGCGATTCCGGTTCAAACAAGCGATCTGCAAGTCGGGTCCAGCTCAACCCAAAATCATTCGCATCCAAACCCAGCATGGTCGGCGCATCTCGCGCCGAGACTCGCAGGGATTCCAAAGATACATCAAATCCGGTGACCTGCATAAACTCAACAATTTGCGTACGCTCCGCCGCACACAAAGGTACGGATGCCACCATAAGAAAAAATATGTTCAATACCGACCGTCTAAGATATGCCATATTGCAGCTCCCCTTTTATATAACTTGATCTATTGTGCCACGCAGCAATTTCAATCTACAATCGGCCTTGCGCCACGTCAGCTCCATGAATAAATCCTTCCCATCACTAAGTGCGGAGAGGTGCCAGAGTGGACGAACGGGACGGATCCAAAATCCTCAACCCAAAGCCACCCAATAAAAACTAAAATACTGACTTAGATCAATAAATCTACGCTCTAAGCTAATCAGATTCGGTTTTCTTTAACCTAGCTGGAGAAAATAATGACACTAATTATTAACTTTTTAGAGCAACACGGACATCATATCTAGGACAAAACACTGCTTCATTTAAAAGCAAGTACAGCAAAACTTCACGTTTTTATAGAATACGGAGACAATAGGCAAAAGCGGGTTGCTGAAGTCAGCGGGGCAGACATACTAGATTCCTACCATTGGCTGAAGGACAAGCATGGGATTTCTGAGAATACTATTAATCATTAAAAGTAAGTACTTAGTAAGTTTTTTAACTACGCAAAAGATTACTTAGACCTGCCTAAAGTTCCCACCATTAATTTTGCAAAGGTAAAGAACCAGCACAGACTGGTGATGGACAAGAAGGTCATCCAGAAGGACTTTGATAGCTGTCAGCACCTGCACCCTGAGCAGGCCCTCCGGTATCAATTGATGTATCAGCTGACCCGCATAACGAAAGACCGTGGGGCTTTGACCAATGATGACAGACTAGATGCTCTCGCTATGACTTGTCAGTATTGGGTGGATGCGATGGCTCAGGATGTAGAGCAGCGTATGGGCGCACGTCGGAAGGAACTGATGGTGCTAGAACTAGACCGACTGCGTGAGCAGGCTTCTATGGGTTTTGCTATTATTACAGGCCGCCCAAAAGAGAAGACCACCAATCTTAGGTGGTGACTTTAGGTTGACCTAAAGGTCTGATGCCGTCGATGTAAAAACTTTTTTTATATGACCCATTCTAAAGGTTATACTATAATATAGACCGAGGATTAAAAAGATATAAAAGACATCGACAGCACCAATCCATAGTAGAGCTATTAGTTAACTAGAGGTTCAACCAATAGGCCCCCCAAAAAAACCAGCCCCAGATACGTGAGGCTGGCCTAGTTCGGCTTTTGCCTTCTGACGACGTTCACTTTCTTCGCGGCTCAAAGCCAAAGATGTGCGGATGCCTTTGCCCACAAAGTCCATCAGGCCGGAGACAACACGCTCATTGGGGTCAATCCCTGCGCAAGACAGAACTTCGCGGCCATCACGAGAGCGCGCCCAGCGAGCGATTTGCTTGGGACCATTGCCATATTTCTTTTCATCCTCAATCGCGTCATCTAATGCGGCCAATACGACTGCTGAAAATAATTTACGGGCGCGGTCACCCTGTTCTTTGGTAAAGGCCATTCCGTCGACGAAATTTTTCATCTCGAATCCTTTTAATCCAGGGTGTAAGTGTTCTAGCCTGCAAACATGAAGAACAAGTAGATGGCTGAAGGTTGACTTCAAGGTTCGGCCTAAAAGTTTCGGCGGGAAAATCTGAGGGGGTATACGTTAATGGCCGAGCGCCACTCCCCCCCCCACGCCCTTTCCACTTTCGGTCAAACTTTAGCACTATTTTACCGTTACTTTTACCGTTTTCTGTACCTTCAGTCATATAAAAAAGGGGATATGGTAGATAATCGACAATTACCACAACTGTAAATAAGTAGAATGCAGCCCTTTAAGCCAACAATACGTTTTTTGTCCAATCTGCCGTTTTCGACGCACTTTTCATATCCCCACATTTTACGAAATGTTGAATAATATATTATATTTCTGTTACGGCGGCTAAACTTAAAAGTGGTCTCAGCGGTAAAATTTTAGATTAAAAAACGGGCCGGTTTAAAGAATGCCCAGCGGACCGTGAGCGCAAGCAGTGGCCCAGAGCATGACACAGATATGCTGGTCTACGCTCTACGTCACACATGGTGTTTGCGGTTGGTATCAGCAGGTACTTAGCTGTGGATTTTAGTGGAGCGGAGGCGGCACGTAAGCCTCGTGATTACTCATCGGCACTTGCACTGTATCCCCATTCAGATGAACGGGTCAGTTGGAAAGTTATTCTTGCACAGCTGTTAAAATAAAATTTATTTGACTCTTGCGGACGCAGAATATGTTCAACTATAAAAAACTTCATAGAAAGCCTTATTTCTATAGTATGGAGAGGTGCCGGAGTGGACGAACGGGACGGATTCGAAATCCGTTGTACCTGCAAGGGTACCCAGGGTTCGAATCCCTGTCTCTCTGCCAAATACCCTTTTTAAATCTTAAATCCAATTAAATAACTTATTTATAACTATTTTAATTGACGGACCCTAGAGTAGGACCTAATTTGGACCCTAGAGTGGACCCTAAATTGGACCCTAATAATGTTCCCAACCAAGCTAATGTTCCCAACCAAGCACAAATTGTCTCTCCCGTACACCCTGCATAAGAAAAAGGGGAAGCAATACGTCTCTGTAAACATACCACATCACCTTCGCCACTTTTATGGTGAGCCACAGTTAAAAAGATCGACTGGAACAAATGATAAAGCCGTTGCGTCAGAGAGGGTTGCAGAGAAATACCGTGAGATAATTAAAGTCCTCGAAAACTGGGAAACCCAACTCGACCCTTTTGTTGAAGGCATACGGGACATTCTGCAACATGAAGGCGCTGATGTGAACGAATGGTACAGATCAGGTCAAATCAAACTGGTCGTTAGGGGCGACAAGACGGCTGCTGCAAGAATGACTGGTAGCGGGATTACTGTGGACGTTGAGGGCAAACTTGCCACCTTGGTAGAGAATTGGTCAGGGAAAACTTATCTTGAGCTTGCAGGGATGGTGACTGGACTAGGATACTCCCTGCCCCAAGCATTGCTCTCTGGACTTAGCCAAAACGATCAATCAGCAATAATGAAAGCAACTAAACCAGTTGGCATACCTCCATCAGTAATTGGCAAAGCGTACCAAACCGACCCGCAGCTTGCAGAAGCTATGTTCAAAAATGCACCAGCAACAACTCAACACGTTAAGCTGCAAACAGCTAAAACTCTTATGCCAACTTTCTCCAAATGGGCTGAAAGATACAAAGTGGACAAAGCAACTAAGGACAGTGCAGATGTGCGACACAAGAGAGAGAA
>CESI01032961.1_pt1 | contig 23069 bp, 15 predicted proteins | sample 356301 | NCBI WGS metagenome assembly CESI01 (sample SAMEA2621423, study PRJEB7988) | marine metagenome | biome: marine biome (ENVO:00000447); feature: deep chlorophyll maximum layer (ENVO:xxxxxxxx); material: "saline water (ENVO:00002010), including plankton (ENVO:xxxxxxxx)" | depth 40 m | reverse complement strand
ATTCCAGCCCGATTCGTGGGGCATGAGGAGGCTTTGGATATTGTGAATGCTTTTATGGAAGAGAAATTTGAGGGAGGTCGTCATGCGCGGCGGGTAGGCAAGATTGCTTGCGCGATGTTGTCCGCATTTTGTTGGTTTGGAGGGTGGGCGACAGCGCAATCAATTGCGCAAGTAGACCCACCGTCAGTCAAGTATGCTGCTACAATTACAGCAGATGACCTAAGGGATCATTTGATGGTGATTGCTAGTGACGCCTATGAAGGAAGGGAGACCGGAGAGCGGGGCGCAGAAAAAGCAGCCGACTATATCGCGGGTCATTTTAAAGCACTGGGAATAGCGCCGTACGATGGTGAAACGTACTTCCAAGACGTTCAGCTGGTGCGGTCTCAGATTCAGGGGGGAAGAGCCTCTGTGGCTGGAGACGAACTTGTTTTTTTAGATGATTTTCTTTTCTACCCTGGACTGAAGGATGCTCGAATGAGCAACATCGGGATGGTAGTGGTTTCCGACCAAGTCAATTGGCCTGATGTTCAAGGGCAAATTGTGGTGGTGAAAGCGGCAGTGGTAGACGGCAAAACTAACTGGCAACTTGGGTTGAATGATATTAGGATTCAAGCAAATGAAAAAGGAGCCCGCGCGGTGATTCTAGTGGGCAACGACCTCTCAACGCTACGTAGCCGCATGAAGCCCTGGCTACTACGAAAATCGATGACCTTGAATCGGGACCAGATAGTTGAAGGAGACGGAACCCGCATTCCTACGTTCTTAGTAGCAGCAAGTGCAACATCAAACTGGTGGAAGGGTTCGAAAGTTAAGTCATGGAAGAAATGGGAGAAAGCTCAACGAAAAGGAAAGACGATTGCCTCTCATGTTTTAGAGGGTGCCACCTGGAGTTTTGAGTTGATGAAAGATGAGGAGCAGATTGTGTCGCAAAATGTTTTGGGATATATACCTGGACGGGATTCATTGCTAGCAGACGAGTTGGTGGTGATTACCGCGCACTATGATCATGTAGGCATCATCGATGGGGAAATTCACAATGGCGCTGACGATGACGGGTCGGGAACGGTGACCGTTTTGGAGCTAGCAGAGGCCTATATGCGGGCCGTGAAAGAGGGAAACGGGCCCCGGAGAAGCGTTCTTTTGATGACCGTTGTGGGAGAGGAAAAGGGGTTGTTGGGCAGTGAGTGGTATACGGATCATCCGGTATGGCCACTGGAGAAGACTGTAGCAAACCTCAATATCGATATGATTGGGCGGGTGGACGAGGCGCACGACGGGGACAACCGATATGTCTACCTAATTGGGTCCGATAAGCTATCATCAGAGCTGCACAGCATTAGTGAGCAAGCAAACAAAGAGTTCACCAACCTAGCGTTGGACTATACGTTCAATGCGCCTGATGATCCCAATCGATTTTATTACCGGTCGGACCACTACAACTTCGCAAAAAACAACATTCCAGTTATCTTCTATTTCAGTGGCGTGCATGAAGACTACCATCGACCGGGCGATGACCCTGAAAAAGTGATGTACGGCAAGACGTCGGAAATCGGCCGACTAATCTTTCACACCTCCTGGAAGCTTGCCAATCAAGACAAACGCATTGAAGTGGATTTAGTCAATGACTTTCCAACGAAGTGATGCCGTTGAGTTGTTTTTGGAAGCGCTCCTTTTCTTGGTCGTGTCGACTTCCTGTTGCGGGGCCATTGAAGCCTGAGTGAACATTCACTTGGTTGCCACGAATGAATAAAGTGGTGGGAAAACTGGTGACAACATCAAGAAACGGAAAGGCATCAGCGGCGACACGTTTGTTCGCCGCTCCCCCCCAGTAAACCTCCCAATCAGCGTTCATTTCTGAGGTGAATTCGTCCAGCCGCCGATAAACAGAATTAGGAACCGTGTCCCGCTCGAACGCAATGGAAACAAAACGCGCATCCTTTCGGTCCAATTCACTAAGCAAGCGTATTTCATCCATACAGTTTGGGCACCAAGTCCCTAAAATATCTAAGACGATAAGCTCATTGGTTGCTGAGTGCAGAAAGAGGGTGTCTTCTACTCCCGATCGCGTTAGAAATCGCGCATATAACTCCTCCTTGGAGACTGTTAAAGAAACCATGGGGTCGTGGTCTACGGGCTCGCCAGCTGGCTCAGCTGACCAGGTGGTGTGGTAGTGGTTGCCGCTGTAAAAATCGCCGTTGATCCATTGATTATTGAAAAGTGTTGCGGTAAACACATACAAGTGTGCTCCGTCAAATGTCTGAAGCTGAAGCCTGTCTTCATTCATTTTTCCAGAGAGAAACCTGTAGTCACCCGTGGGGGTCCGCATGGTACCGTGGAGCCTGCCCCCACTGTTTTGAACGTCGAGTTGTGCGTCGGCGTTTCCTCCGCGTGCCTTATTGAACCAAACATCCCATGATCCGTCTGGTACAGCTGACGCTTGGGCCGATTGATCCTGAGAAGAGTCGCTAGAGAATACAGTCAAAGGAACTTGGTAAGACGGCTCGGCTGCGATTCGCAGTGAATCGACCCAATAACCAGTGTATTGAGAATCGTGGTGAGGCCTTAAAACCCAGCTTCCGTTGAATACAGGAACTCGCCAAACGGTATCATTAAGAGGTTCGAATGCAATAGACTCAACGCCGTTGAATAAATGCCACACATCGCCCAATCGTTTTCCGTGGAATTCGGCCTCTGTGCTGTCGTTTAAGGTGAAAACAAATCGGGCCACCTCAGGGCTCGTCAATGTTGATGAGCCCTGTGTTCCACATCCAACAGACAAGAAAAGCGCACAACCGAGCGCTGTGCCCAGCGCCGCAAGCGATCGCATTAACCTAGATCGAACTTAATGCCTTGCGCAAGCGGGAGTGATAAACCGTAATTCACGGTGTTTGTCTGGCGACGCATATACGCCTTCCACGCGTCTGAACCGGACTCGCGTCCTCCGCCGGTTTCCTTTTCACCACCAAATGCGCCACCAATTTCGGCGCCAGATGTGCCAATGTTCACATTTGCGATTCCGCAATCGGATCCTCCGGCAGAAAGGAACAGCTCAGCCTCCCGAACGTTGTTTGTCATTATTGCAGAAGACAAGCCTTGGGCTACACCGTTTTGAAGTGAAATTGCCTCATCCAATGTGTCATACGGCATCAAATAAAGCAAGGGTGCGAATGTCTCGTGTTGGACAATTTGCATGTCGTTGGTGGCCTCAGCGATTGATGGGCTGACATAGCAGCCGCTTTCATAACCAGGTCCTTCTAACAAACCACCTTCGACCACGAAAGAGCCGCCCTGGTCTTTGACTGCCTGCAGAGCGCTGAGGTAAGTCTTCACGGCATCTTGATCGGTAAGGGGCCCAACGTGGTTTGATTCATCCAATGGATTTCCGATTTTCAGTTGGCCATACGCATTGGTGAGTACATTTTTTACTTGCTCGTAAACGGAGCGATGGATGATGATGCGGCGAGTGGACGTGCAGCGTTGGCCGCATGTTCCGACGGCACCAAAGACGGCAGCAGGAACGACCATTTCCAGATCAGCATCAGGTGCGATGATAATAGCATTATTGCCCCCCAACTCAAGCAGCGCTCGGCCTAGTCGGCCGCCAACAGCTTTGCCAACAGCCTTGCCCATTCGGGTGCTGCCGGTGGCGCTAACCAATGGAATACGCTTATCCTCTGACATCATTTGTCCTACATCAGCCATACCATTAACTACACAAGACAGCCCCGCGGGCACATTGTTGGCCTCTGCAACGTCATTCCAGATGTGCTGGCAAGCGAGGGAGCACAATGCGCTCTTTTCAGACGGTTTCCAAATACATGCATCCCCACTGATCCAGGCCAAAGCGGTGTTCCAGGCCCATACAGCGACAGGAAAGTTGAACGCGGAGATGATTCCAACAACCCCAAGTGGGTGGTACTGTTCGAACATGCGGTGCTCAGGACGCTCAGAGTGTGTCGTCATTCCATAGAGCTGTCTGCTTAATCCTACCGCGAAGTCGCAGATGTCAATCATTTCTTGTACCTCGCCTAACCCCTCTTGTAGGGATTTCCCCATTTCATAGCTGACCAATGCGCCGAGCGCATCTTTTTTCTCACGCAAAGCATCTCCGAACTGGCGTACGACTTCGCCGCGTTTTGGCGCTGGAATGGTTTTCCATTGGTGAAAGGCATCTTGAGCGGCGGCAACAGCGCGCTCATAATCGGCAGCTGTCGCGCTGGACAATGAAGCTATTTTCTTTCCATCAACGGGAGAAATTGAATCGATAGCGGGCCCAGATCCAAAGGACTCAGTCCCGATCATAACTCCGGGATTGTGGTCTTGAATCTTGAGGGAGTGAAGAATACTTTTAATGTCCATGGCTGTTTTTTTCGTGAAGCAAAGGTAGTGCGTTGATGACGAACGGATTTGATTCTAAGTGATTGTAAATGAGTAGATTACAAATAGCAACGCTTGAGATGTTTCCGAAGTAGAGCCTGTCAGCTGGTCTTATTGCTTAGGAAAGCGATGAAACAAGCCAATGTGGAGTGTTTCACGTGGAACAATGCTATCTACCAAGGTGAATCAAAAGCACCGCAAGGTCGGAAGCGCTTACCCCTGATATTCTCGAGGCCTCTGCCAGCGAGTTGGGTTTCGATTCCGAGAGTTTTTCGCGAGCTTCGGAGCTGAGGGACTCAAGGGGGTGGTAATCGAACCCATCAGGAATCATAATTGAGTCCAAGCGTTGTAGTTTTTCCGCAATTGCCTCCTCTTTCTCGATGTATCCAGCATATTTGATTTGGACCTCGAGAGATTCGGCAACATCCGGCGTTACTCCAATCTCCGCAGCCTTTGATTCAATGATCGGAATGTGATCCATGAGATCTTGAAACCCAATGTTGGGCCGGTTTAAGAGGGAAATTGCTTTTTGTTTCTGCTTCAGCGTTGCGCTGGATTTCGATAAAAGCAGGCCCTCTACCTCGTTTGGGCTCACACTCGTTTTGTTCAATGTTGCTTTCATGAGCTTGAGTTGACTGAGTTTCTTCTCAAGGTTTCTCATTCGAAAATCTTCCGCCAGTCCAATGTCGTGGGACAAAGGAGTGAGACGTTGGTCCGCATTGTCTTGTCTCAGGAGTATGCGGTATTCAGCGCGGGATGTGAACATTCGATACGGCTCTTTCGTTCCTTTTGTAACGAGGTCATCGATGAGCACTCCAATGTAGGCCTCGTTTCTTTTTAGAATAACCGGAGCTTTGTTCCACGTGGAACGCGAGGCATTAATACCAGCCATAATTCCTTGAGCAGCGGCCTCTTCATACCCCGTAGTTCCGTTGATTTGTCCTGCGAAAAACAGGCCCTTAACGAGCTTTGTCTCGAGGCTGTGCTTCAGTTGAGTGGGATGAAAGAAATCATATTCTACCGCATAGCCTGGCCGAAAAAACTTGACATGGCTGAAGCCAGGAACGGACCTTAACGCTCGCACCTGGACATCTTCGGGCAGACTAGTGCTGAACCCATTGACATAAACCTCAACGGTCTCCCACCCTTCTGGCTCGACAAATAGCTGGTGCGAGTCCTTGGTGTGAAATCGCTCAATTTTGTCTTCAATGCTTGGGCAGTAGCGAGGTCCTAATCCTTGAATTCGCCCATTGAACATTGGCGAACGATCAAATCCTTCGCGTAGCAAATTGTGCACATCGATGTTGGTGTAAGCGATGTGACAGCTGCGCTGTGTGTCAAGTCGTGGTGTGTCAGTAAATGAGAAGCTCCTTGGATCTGTATCGCCCTCTTGCTCCTCTAATACGGCATAATCAATACTCCGTCCGTCTACACGTGGCGGGGTTCCGGTTTTCATTCGATCAGCAGAGAAGCCATGTTCGACCAACTGCTCCGTTATGCCACGAATCGCTTTTTCCCCAGCTCTGCCTCCGCCGAATTGCTTTTCTCCTATGTGCATAAGGCCATTTAAAAACGTTCCGGCTGTGACGACGACGGACTTGGAACGGATAGTCGCGCCGAGTTGTGTCTTAACGCCAACACAGGTGCCATTTTCAATGATTAGCTCGATTACGGCATCCTGCCAAAAATCTAACTTTTCGGTAGACTCAAGCATGAGCCGCCATTTTTCGGCGAATCGCATGCGGTCATTTTGGGTTCGGGGTGACCACATTGCCGGCCCTTTGGAGCGGTTAAGCATGCGAAACTGAATTGCACTATGGTCGCTTACAATTCCTGAGTAACCACCGAGGGCATCGATTTCACGGATCATTTGACCTTTGGCTATGCCGCCCATAGCGGGGTTGCAGGACATCTGGCCGATGACGCCCATGTTCATTGTGATGAGGAGCGTGTTCGACCCTAGATTGGCCGCTGCTGCCGCTGCTTCGTTTCCGGCATGGCCAGCACCAATTACAATGACATCGTATTCTTGGTGAATCATGGTATGAATTTTTCAAAAGCTGCAATCCAACGCTCTTCTTGCAAGGTCATTTGGATTTGATCTGGCTTGCTTTTGTCATTGTATCCAATAAGGTGGAGATGTCCGTGAGCAATTACACGAAGTAATTCACTGAAAAACAGTAGTTTAAGGCTTGATGCGTTTCCGCGAACTCGATCAATGGAAATGAACAAATCTCCGCTTATTACCTCCTTATCTGAATAGTCAAATGTGATGATGTCTGTGTAAAAATCGTGCTTCAAATGCTTCTGATTCATTTGGAGCAGGTAGTCGTCGGTGCAGAAAATGACAGAGGAGTCCCCTACTTCTTTGCCGTGATCATTGGCCAATGTCTGGACCCACTTTCTGATTGCTTTGCGGTGGGGACACCGGAAGCCATGGTCGGCATTGTGAAACGTTAATGCCAAAAGAGAAAGATTTAAGCCGCGTTGAATACGCCCTCGAAGAGCAACTCTACTTCACGGCCCTCGTCTTCGAAGTCGCATTGGTCGGCCAGTTGTCGCATTAAAAAGACGCCTCGTCCGTTGGGCTTCTCCAAATTTTCAGGAGAAGTGGGGTCAGGAACATTTTCAAAATCAAAACCAGCGCCTTGGTCTGTTACCTTGAAGTAAAGATTGTGCGCTTGTATTTCATACTCGACAACAACCTCTTTTTCGGTATCCAGTCGGTTTCCATGCACAATGGCATTGTTGATTGCTTCGGTCATAGCAATTAGGACATCGCCATAACACTCTTCATTGAAGGCGTATGCATCTCTGATCTCATCAATCAATCGCTCAATAATGGCGATGTTTTCCGGTTGTGAAGCAAATTGAAGTCTATGCATCGTTTGAATCATGATTCTTGATGTTGCGTCTGTTCGTTTAGTAGTCCGAATTCTTAAGGTCCAAATTATTGAAATAATCGTTGACTCGGTCACGGTAATAAGGATCCAATTCAATGGGAATTGTTCGTAACCATTCGACCTCTTGATTTTTCTGCTTCAGATATTTCTCGAGAGCAGGTGGATTGGTGGCGATATCTTGCTGGCCCACCTTGGATTTTCGCTTGTTGTCTTCACCTCGCGTCATTTCGGCGTTTTCGGCCTCTAGAAGTCGGACCATGAGTTCTTGCTGACGCTTCATGGTTTCAATGGAGACGTCTCGGTTTACGAGGTCGCGCTCGAGCTCTTCCATTTCTTTTGCAATGTCTCCCATTTGTTGCCCATCTCCTGAGCCATCCGCATTCATTTCTTGGGATTTCTTTTGAGCCATTTGTCGCAATGCGGATTGTTGAGCTGCCATTTGCGCAAGGTCTTTGCTCAGTTGACGCTGGTCCTTTCCGGATTGACCCGCATTGGCTCCTTTGCCCATGGCCTCTTTCATTTTCTCTAGTTTTTCTCCGAGCGACTGCTGCATTTTTTTCATGTCACCAGCGCTAGGAGAAGGCTTGGGCTTACCGTTTCCTCCGGGCTTTTCGCAGTTGCCAGTTCCAGGCTTGGACTCTGCCATGGATTGCTGCATTTGTTGAAGGGCGTCATCTAACATCAATGCGAGATTGTTAAAGCTGGTCATTACATACTGCTGGTTTTCAGTGATTTCAGGTGTTTTACGATCACCAAACCCAGCCAGCGCTTTTTTCATGTGATGGTTGATCAGCCCAATTTCTCGGTTGACGGCAGGGGCCAATTGAGGAATACGAAGGCTCAAGGCAAACAAAGAGTCTTCTACCATTTGCGCATCGTCTTTGAGCCTCCTTTGGGTTTGACCATTGGTGATGTAAAGGGGATCATCCTCATTGATTTGGTTCAATGAAGCCATGATCTCTTCTTCATCAAACGACAATTGAATGATGTTTTCCAACAGCGCACGCAGGGCATCCATATCTTCTTCCATGGACTCCTCCTCGGCTTGCTGCATCATGGTTTCCATTTGCTCTGCCATTTGCTTTATCTCCTCGGCGGCATCTTGTTGGTTTTGTTTGGCCTTTTTATTTTTGTCCTGTTTGAGTTGATCAGAGCTGGCGTCCATCTTCTCCGAAATGGATTCGTTTTCATCTGAGCGCTCCATGGTAGGATTTGGATTCTCTAATTTTTCATTGGCCTTGTCGAGTTCATCTAACTTCTCTTGAAGTGATTCAAATTCTTGGTTCAGAGAATCTTGCTGGGCCGCAAGGCTATCGTTAGGTGTCGATTCGTTTTCTTCTGCGAGTGCTTCTTGTTTTTCAGCCAATTCTTTCAAATCTTCAATAGCCTCTTGCATGTTTACTTCGTACTCGAGCTGTTTGAATTGCTCGAGCGCCCGATCGAGTTCTTTTTCCAATGACTCTTGGTCCACCTCCATAGCTTCAAGTTGCTGCTGCATTTCTTCCATCATCTCCGGGTCCATCTGCTCCATGAGCCTTTGCATCTCATCGTACATGGCCTTCAGTTCGTCATTCATCACCTCCTCCATTAACTCTTGCAATTGCTCTTGCTTTTCCATGATCCGCTCTTCCTCAGGAGAAAACTCATTGGCGCGTTGGTCCTTTTCTTTATTGGCTTTCTGAAGCTCTTCTAGCGCGGCCTTCAACGACTCTTGGCGCTTCATTAGCTCCTCCATGGAGCGCTCATCTTTCCAATCAAATTTGTCATCTTCGCCCAATTGCCGACGCATTTCTTCCATCTCTTTTCGCAAAGCTTCAGCCTCTTCTCTGGCCTCACTCATTTTTGAAGCGATGTCCTGATTGGCTTGGTCACGTTCGGCTCGAATCTCCATTTCTGATGGTGGAGCGAAGGTGTAGCTCGATGAACGTGTCATTTTTGGCCCATTTATTTGGTCGTTGTCCCACACCTCAAACCAGTACTCCAATACGTCCCCTTGGACGACACCAATGTTGCTAAGGCTCCACTCGTAAAAGAACCGATCTGTTTTGCCAGAAGGCCGTTCAAGGGATTTCCGGAAAGTTGTTCCTGCAGCAACGCTCAATGCGTCAGAAACAAAAACATCTTCTTCGCGCTTGGCCAATTCAAGCCAGGTATATGCAAAGGTTAGCCGACTGAACCCATAATCATCCTTGACCTCTCCGGTGAAGTACCGCATTTTGACCTGCGATGAATCAATGGTTTCTGCAATGCTGATGCGCGGCGGTAAATCTGCGAAAGCTTGAATGCTGTACCGAACGGAGTCGATGGTTCCAACGGCGCGGTTCGTTGGAATCACCCAATATGTTTCGCTCTTACCAATTGAGCGATTGGCACTGAAGGTTCCTGCCGCCCCGGCAAGCGCTGCGATAGTTTGATCTTGAAAAACCATTCGAAGACTCTCGGTGTCTTTGCTTCGAAATTGCCATCGGATTACTGTTCCTGCTGGTGCTTTGAGGTTTCCAACGTCTTGCAGTATTTCCTTTTTCAGGCCTGTGTATGCCGGCGGTATTAAAGTCACCTCGGTGGAAAGAAGAACAGGAATGGGGAGCACCTCGAGCGTGTAGTTTTGTGACCTCACTCCTGCCGCAATCAGTTCGAAATCTATTGTTTCTCGGACGACTGGAAAGGTGTGACGAAACGTTCCATCGCTTTTTTTCTCCATGCGGTAACGCTGACCACTGCTTTCTAAAACCACAACGCTGGGCAGCTGCTCTCCTTTGGTTTGAACCTCTACCGAAAAAGCTTGTGCCGCAGGAACCGCTAAGCGCTCATTCAGAATTTCAAAGGAGAATGGCGGTGGTGGAATGAAGTCTTGGCGATGGGAGAGAATGCGCTCTGCGGGTTCCTGAACCCACTGAGGTTTCCAAGAAAATAGAACTATAACGATAGCAACGGGCGGCATCGCGTAGCGAATTAACCGCGTGCTCTCTGTCCAATTGACTGCTTTTTTAAATGGTACAGCCCGAAGGGTCTCGGTACGCTCTTCAATCGAGGCATTCAGTAACGAAAGGTCTTCCGACGCGTCAGATCCCTGAAGCTGGCGTTGAAGTTGAAGAACATTCAAAAGCCGATCGCTGATTTCAGGAAAATGTATTCCAATGATTTCACTAGCGGCTTCGTAAGTCAGCCCTTTTCTCAATTGAAACAAAAGCGCCAAGGGCCATACCACCCAACGGGCCAAAACCGCTGCGCTACCGACAATCAAAAACCAAAAGATTACCGTACGCCCCGCGATTCCAAACCTTCCGAATTGTTCCAAAACCAAAAAAAGCAAGGTGCTCCCCACGATCGTTGCAATAGAGATTAAAGCCCCGCCAGTCAATCGATTCAGGTGATAAGCCCAAACAAATTCATCCAACTTTTTAATCAGGGAACTGCTTTTTTTCATTGCCATACGAAGGTACGAACCAAACACCTGATCGCAGTTGCGTGAATAATCGCGTTCAATCATCGTATTTTTGACCCCCTTACCGGACAAAAACAGGTTCATATGCCCCTCTTTCAGCGCCTTTTGATTTCGACGCTATTGCTCTTCGCGATGGCTATTTCAGTTCAGTCACAAATTGTCATTAACGAGCTAGACCCATCGGGACCAGGCCTTGATGACGTTGAGTTTGTTGAACTTTTTGGGTCTCCTGGCGAGGACCTTTCGGGGTTTATTGTGGTCATTTATAATGGCTCGAATGCTCAGTCGAATAATACGTTTGATTTGAACGGTTATGTGTTGGATGAGAATGGCTTCTTTTTAATTGGCGGTCCAAACTTGATAGGTGCGGACTTCACGGTGGATCAGACAAATTGGCTGCAGGTAGGGCAGGAAGCGGTAGCTATATACGATGCGTCATCCGCGGACTTTCCGAATGGAACAGCGGTGACTGATGAAGATTTATTGGATGCAGCGGTTTACGGCAACAACCAACCTCCGGCTTCAGCCCTAATAGAAGTTCTGACGCCAAATGCGAATCAATTGAACGAAAGCGCACAAGGGCTTGCCGATTATCAAAGCTTGGCCAGGTTGCCGAACGGAGGCGTGCCATTTGCAACCTCTGAATATATTCTTCAAGCTCCGACGCCGGGCTATTCTAATGTCTTGGAATGTGATGGAGGTCAAATTGAACTCCAGCTTGCGGCCAATGAAAATATTTGTACGGACGCTTCGGAACTCGTTTTGGTTCAATTCATTCACAACAACGATGTCCCAGAAGCGGATTTCACACTGGTGGTAGTCAACCAGGAGACGGCGTTGATTTTAGCGTCATTCGATGGAGTGGCTGCTAACATGGCGGGGCTGGGTGATGTGGTTTTGGAAGTAGTGGGAATTTCCCACGCGGCTCCCTTGGACGCTGCCTCTATTGCTCCAGGCCAGCCGTTGTCCGGAATTACAGGAACAGGATGTTTTTCCATGACCATCAATTCAATTAGTATCCAAGGAGAAACATGCAGCCCACCTGCCTGCGATGGTGGTGCGGTTACAGATGCAGCGGGCACACCTACGGCCCTTGGCTGCAACGGATTGGAAAACTCGATTATTACGTTTGGATACACTTCGGAGGCGATTGAAGCGGAGTACATTTTTGTCATTACAGACGCGGCTCAAATCATTCAAGACACCACCGCTTTCCCCCAATATGATTTTTCATTGTTGGGAGAGGGGGCTTATCAAGTTTGGGGCTCTAGCGCCCTGGGCGGTTTTAACGAAGCGACTTTAACCCCAGGGGAACCGTTGTCAGGCGTGTTGGGAGTGGAGTGCGACAGCTTGAGTACAAGCTATTTATCCGTGGATATATTGGATTGTGAAAGCGCGAGTTTTTGTGAAGAGATTTTTATCTCAGAGTATGTAGAGGGCAACAGCAACAACAAAGCGATTGAACTATACAATCCATCACCAGTGGATATCGATTTGACGGGCTATCACATGGAAACATGGAACAACGGGGCAACGGCTCCCACGAACACACAAGAACTTTCTGGAACAATAGAGGCCAACGGAGTCTTTGTGCTTGTGAATGCATTAGCGGCTCCGGAGTTATACCAAGCCGCAGACGTAGTGAGCCAAATCACATGGTACAACGGCAATGATGTCATTGCTCTTTACCACGATGGCGAGATTATCGATCAGATGGGTGTTTTCGGTGAGGATCCCGGTGATCCCTGGTCGGTTGATGGAGGTGCAGGAGAAATGGCAGAGTTCACCTTGGTGCGCAAAGCGAATGTTTCACAAGGCAGCATCGATTGGGCTGTTGGTCAATTTCAGTGGGACGCTTACCCGCAGGATAACTTTGACTTCATTGGTTATCATAACGCGACATGCACAGGATCGCCAGACATGGAATTGGGCTTCACCAATTCAGATCTTTACGTTTACGAGGGAGGTGGTGTAGAAGTCACAATGCAAGTGGCTTATCCGCTGCAAAATGTGACGGTATCGATTGATGTGGTTGGAGGCACAGCGTCTGAGGGCGATGATTATCCCGCAGTATTCCCTTTGCCGGAATTCAACTTTCCCATCGGACTTTTGAACGACCAATCATTTACGTTTGCTGCTATTGACGAGGAAGAGCCTGAAGGGGAGGAAACTGTTGTGTTGGCCATGCAGATTACTTCGGGAGATGCGGTTTTGATCATTGACACCTTGACGGTCCACATTCAGCCTTCAGATTTGACCTACCCTGTTTACGACATTGAAACGGTTCGTTCGGTAGGAGTAGTGTCAGGGGAGGCCGACAGCTTGGGGGTTTCATGCGAGTTACGGGGCATTGTACATGGATGGAACGACTACCCGTCGGGCCTTCAATTCACATTGATTGACTCCACGCATGGCATCAATGTTTTTGGCCCGTTGTCAGATTTTGGATATGAGCAAGTGGTTCCAGGTGACAGCGTCCGCATCCGCGGAACAGTAGGGCAGTTTGCGGGTCTTACCCAAATTATTGCAGACACGTTGATTTATGAAGGGTCTGGGTTTATCACCGAACAACCTATTTTGGTTCAAGCACTCGATGAGTCACGGGAATCTCATGTGGTAACATTGAAGTGCGTTGAATTGGTTAACCCCGACCAATGGACCAACAGCGCCCCAAGTTTTGAAGTTGATGTAACTACGGGAGCAAGCGTTTATACCATGCGGGTGGATGCGAATACCGATTTGTTTTTGAGCGAGGCGCCGGTTGGTGTTTTTGGATTGAGTGGAATTGTAGATCAAAGGGATTTTGAGGCGCCTTATTTTGATGGCTATCGGATTTCTCCGCGCTACTTGTCGGACATTTCGGAACCGGTAAACGCCGAGTTTGCTGTCACTTCTCCCTGGAACCTGTTGGACGGCCCCATTGAGCTGGAAAACAACAGCACGGGTGCATCGGGATATTATTGGACCTTTGGCAATGGCGACAACAGTGACGAATCCGTTCCAGAATACAGCTACGATGAATCCGGCATTTACAGCATTGTGTTGACCACATTCAGCATAGATGGCAATTGCTCGGATCAATCGTCTCTCGAAATTGATGTGCTACTCGTTTCTGTGGATGAACTTGGCTGGAGCGGTAGGGTTTACCCCAATCCAACTCACGGAAGGGTGTTCTTTGAATCTTCAGAGACGATTGAGTCTATCCAGGTCTTGAATCTAGCTGGGGCAGTGGTGCGAAACGAATCACCCAACAGCACGCGATGGTTTACGGACACATCTGATTTGGTGGAGGGAATGTATGTGGTATTGATTCAAACGCCTACCGGAACCAAGTCTTTGAAACTAGTCCGTGAAAACTAAGGCCTAGGGCTCAGCAGGATGCCCCAAACAACCCAAGCAGCGCAAGGAGGTCAGCCACACTGACGACCAAATCATTGGTAATGTCACCGGGGCACAAACCAACGGAACCGCACAAACAAAGCTCCATGCCGTCGGGTATTCCGTTTTGGTTCGTGTCAGAAGAATTGGGATTGGTGTTGTAAAGCTCTAACTCCAGGGCATCGCTCAGCCCGTCTCCATCGGAATCGCTGCACGCATCACCCACTCCATCCCCGTTGAAGTCTTCTTGCGAGTTGTTGGCTATAGTTTCACAGTTATCAGAGGAATCATAAATCCCATCGGAATCGCTGTCGGGTTGGTAGCCCATGAGTTCCCCAAGCCCCAAGTCAGCAACTACGATGAAATGGTCAGATGCGGCAAGCGCATCATTGGCCCACAAGCCCAATGCTATGAGTCGTTCAGTGCTCATCTCTTCAGTCTTCAAAACAAACCCGCCCATGTATTGCGCAGTCGCATCCGAGGTGATGATGTAGTCTAATTTTCCAGGAATCCATTCAGATGACAGGGAATTGCTCGTCCAGGTATAATCAAACGGATGATCGGATTGCAAAACAGGCCACTCTGTGAGGCTGGAGCCATCCCAATCAGGAGCGAAATCAGGGCCGTTGGCGCTTTCATTTGAGATATCACCTGAAACGAGGGTGTATATCGGATCGTCCAGACCGACCATATTCAAATCACCTCCATAGACGATGGGGGCGTTGGGGTTTAGTACAGGGCCGTCTCCCGTTCCGTTTACGGCATTGCGCAGGAAAGCCATGTACTCATCTGCTTCCGACTGACGCTGTGCCTCATTCGAAGATCCGCCGCAGCATTTTAGGTGGCTGCTTGTAAACAACATGGGCACCTGCCAATTTGCGTGTGCCTCCACCACCACAGGAAATTGACGGTAGACAGAAGCGTGCGAGGAGAGAATGGCGCCCTTTGAGGCTACCATCAAGTCGTAATCGTCTTTGACCACATTCCAAGAGGCGCCGTCATCCAAAGGAATCCAATCATTGAGCAAGCCTCGAACATAATTTGCACTCACATTGGAGACTTCTGAAAAACCAATGATGTCCGGCGCTACTGCTTGTAAAATTCGCTCCATGGCCGCTTTTGCAGGTGTTTGATCCATGCGGTTGTTCATGTTCCAAAACGCCACGCGATTCAGGGTTCCTTCGGTGCGGTCGATTGAGCTGGGTGTGAATGGGTCTAGGCTATCATTCCATTCGTGCTCCATGCCGCTCGCCGGAAAACTGGATTCAGCGTCCCCATCATACCAAAGAATTCGAATGCTCGCGCCAACCTCACCGAGCATGTCCCGGCTGAAGGCGATTTCAAACTCCTTTGAGCTGTATGTTGGGGCGGCCCGTAAGCCGACTTCATTTAAGTTTTCGACACCCGACCCACCGGTGTAGCGAATGGCCTGGCGGTTGGCAAAATTGATTAACAAATCCACACCCAATCCCAAGTTAGCATAGTCTACACCCGTGTCGATGTCGTCGTCTAAATCCAAGAGCAAAAGGTATTCGTTGGGTAGAATGTTTTCATCTAGCCCTACCTCATTTTCCAGCTCTATGTGCAGGTACAACCAGTTTAGGTTGCTGGTGACGGCAGCTCTCACAAATGGAGGCTCAGCGTTAGCGGTGAAGTGTTCAACGCCCGTCCAATCACCGAATTTGTTGTTCAGCTGTATTTGGCTCATTAGTAACGATGAGGAGAAGATGAAAAGACTGGCGATGGAAAGTTTCATATTGCTTGAGGTTGATGGCAACGAGTGAACGAAGTTACGGGTAGATTTGCCGAATGAATCATCGGCAAAGCATCGTGATGTTGCACTTCATTGTCTTGATTTTCGGCTTTACGGGAATCTTAGGCAAGTTGATTTCGCTGGAAGCAGAACGGCTGGTGTTTTGGCGCGTTTTTTTTGGAGGTGGATTGGTGGCTTTGTGGTTGTTAATCCGTCGAAAAACGCAGCGGTTTCCATTCAAGACTTGGGTCAAGGTGGCGCTGGTGGGTTGTGCCGCCGCAGCGCACTGGGTTGCATTTTTCGCCTCCATCAAAGCCAGCAACGTCTCCGTTGCCCTTGCCACTCTTGCTACCACACCTGTTTTCGTGAGCGTTCTAGAACCGCTGGTTCACCGCCGAAAAATGGATTGGCGGGAAGCATTGTTGGGCGGCATGATCATCTTGGGGTTGTTGGTATTGCTGTGGGGTCCATCGGAAGGAGACTTCACATTGACAAAAGCGCAGTACTACAAAGGCATCGGATTGGCCTTGGTTTCCGCAGCGTTGGCTGCGGTGTTTTCCACGTATAATTCTGTTTTGGTGCGATCGTATGATTCCGCTAATCTTACGCGTGTAGAATTATTGAGCGCCGCGGGGGTATTGGCTGTGTTGTTTTTGGTTGACGGGAGAGGGTTGAGCGCGGGTTTTTGGGCCATTCCTCAGGAAGATTGGTTGTGGTTGGCGTTGCTCGCCTCCCTGGCTACAGCCTTTGCTTTTCTCATGAGCATAGAAGTCATGAAGCGCCTTTCGCCGTTCACCACTGCGGTAGCGATTAATATGGAGCCTGTCTACGCTATAGTGCTGGCTGCATTGATTTTTGGGGATTCAGAGCGCATGGGAGCATGGTTTTATTTCGGGTCCGCCATCATTGTGGGAGCGGTATTTGCGGATGCGGGCTTCAAACGATTGGCGCGCAAGAAAGCGTCAATCGACAGTGAAAAAAGCTGAGGCTACTCGATCAGCGATTAGCCATCTCCCTTCTGAAATTCGGTAGCAATCTCCGCCCAATTTTTCAAGTGTATTGTCGCTGATGCACCGGTCCCAAAAAGCAGGCTCCTCTAACTTTGGATTGCGTCCGTAGACGGCTGACAATTCTCTCAAGTCAATTCCTTTGGCTGTGCGCAATCCGGTCATCAAGTTTTCATTGTACCGATCATCAATTGTCAGTATATCCCACTCTACCTTCATCTCTTGGACGCTGTTTGCTTTTGACACGGAGGCAATGTAGGCCGGGTTATTTGATACATTGGCAGCACGGTTTTTGCCGTCGAATCCATGAGCTCCTGGCCCAATACCAAGAAAAGGGGTGCCGGTCCAGTAGTGTTGATTGTGCTGAGCATGTCCGCCTGGCCGCGCAAAATTGGACACCTCATAATGATCGAATCTTTGTGCTTGCGAGTAGTGACAGAGCTGTTGGTATTCTGCTTCTACCAGCGATTCTGGCGCTACACTATCAGCCCCTTTTTTCACGTTTCGCCCCAAAACCGTTCGATCCTCGATTGTTAAGATGTATGCAGATAAATGGTCAATAGGAAGGCTCAAAGCCTTTTGGAGATCCAGTTCAAAGGGCTCCGACCTTTCGGGCAAGCCGTAGATTAAATCTGCTGAAAGATGCTCAAAACCGGCTTTGTGTGCCGCTTGAATAGCGCTAATTGCCTGTTGACCCGTGTGCGCTCTGTTCATCCAACGCAATCGATTGTCGTCGAACGTTTGAACCCCGATGGACAGGCGATTGATTCCCATTCTGAGCCAAGCCTCCAAACGCTCAGGGGTAATGTCTTCTGGATTTGCCTCTAAGGTGATCTCCAAAGGCCGGTTATCGCTCTCAAAACAGAGGTCTACCAACCGTTTTAATCCGTTTAAAGGAAAAAGGGATGGGGTTCCGCCCCCGAAATAAAGGGTAGATATGGGTCCAGACGAATGGGCCAACTTCCACCGCAACTCCTTGGCCAACGCCAGCTCCATGGCGGCCATGGTCTTTAAATTGGTGGAGAAGTGAAAGTCACAGTAGTGACATGCAGTTCTACAGAATGGAATGTGAATGTAAATCCCTAGCACCCCCCAAAGTTCGCTCGAAAATCCTCCTAACTTGCCTTCATGGAATGGGAAGTTCGTTGGCCGGATGGCCGAGTGGAGCAAGTCGCTCCGGGTGCTGAGGATTCGTGGGACTGGAAACAGCTTGCGTCCGGTGTATTCGACGTGCGCATGGGCAACCGCAACGTGCGCATCGAGCGCATGGACGGGCCTGATGAAAAAGGAAATGTCACTGTGCGTGTGAATGGCGTGGTGCAAACCTTGCAAGTATTGGGTCACCAGCAACTTTTACTGGAGTCCATGGGAATGGATTCTGGCGCGGAGGTTCAAGAAAAAAATGTGGAGTCTCCGATGCCAGGCAAAATCTTACAAGTGATGGTCACTCCTGGCTCAGAAGTGGAGGAAGGCGATTCACTGCTGGTTTTGGAGGCAATGAAAATGGAGAATGTTATCCGAGCTCCTCGTGCAGGTGTAATTGAAGAAGTACACGCCCAAGTGGGCAAAGCCGTGGAAAAATCGGCAGTATTGGCGACATATGAAATGAACGAATGAAACGTTTTCAAACCATGTATAAAATTCAGCTATTAATGGCCATTGGTTTCACAGGGCTTTTTGTTTGTCTTCAAGCTCAGGATTGCAACAATCCTGTACCTGCGTGTGGTGATGTTCCCGAAGCGGTATCGCTGAACTATGAACAAAACCTTGAATTTGGCTGCCTGAATGCACCCTATGTGACGGTGCTTGAATTCATGACCAACACCAATGTAATCAATACGGGTCCCGTTTTTGTCGAAATTGGGGGAGTCGCTTGTCAGACAAACGGGGTGGACGATGTGATTGAATGTGTTGTAGTCAAGCCTGATCCACAAGCACTTTGCGATGTGGCGAGTTATCAGGCGGTTTCACCATGTTCAGAGGCGGGCGGCGCTTCTTCGTTGCAGTCGGAGGACTTGCTGCCGAATACGACCTATTTGATTTTGATTGGAACGGCTCACGATCCTTCTGCTACGCCATGCAATTTATCTGTTTTTTTATCGGGTCCAGCGGTGTCTATTGATGCGTGTTGTACAACCAATATCGCTTCTGGACAAAATGTTGAATTGACTGTAGGCGGAGCCGATGATGACTTGGGTTACACCTGGTTCCCAGATTATGGCCTTACCTCGACCACCGGCACGACTGTCGTTGCTTCTCCTTCTGTGACAACTACGTATTCGGTTTCTGGGTTTTTCGGCGGCTGTCAGTATTCTGATGCGGTCACCATTACAGTCGGCAATCCATTGGGGCTTCCGACTAGTTTTACACCCAATGATGACGGCTACAATGACACGTGGGACGTGGATGGCTTGCTGGATTACAACCTGGCCGATGTTCGGATTTTTGACCGTTGGGGACAGGTGGTGTACCGCAGTGTAGGTTATACCCAGCCGTGGAATGGCCGCAACGGGAGCAAGGATGTTCCTGTGGGAACTTACTATTATGCCATTGATTTAAACGATCCAATTTTGGTTGATTTGGAGACCATTACCGGATTCATCAGCATCATCCGATGAAGAAAACAACACTCATTTTTTCGGCCATTATCGCCTTCGCGCAGCTGCTTCAGACGAATGAAGCGCAAGCGCAACAACTGCCTGTTCGCACAACCTCTGTCATCAATCCGTTCCAAGATCATCCCGCAGCAGCAGGTGTGTTAGGGTGCATGGACTTGCACATGGGTTTTCGGAATCAATGGTCTGGAATTGAGGGAGCGCCTCAAACAGCTTTTGCTAACCTTCACGGTCAAATGGAGGGCCAAGGCGACGCCTTCCATGGTTTTGGTGTGCGCGTTGAATCAGATGATGCAGGCGCTTGGGGTTATAACGCAGTGAACTTTGCCTATGCGTACAACCTACGCTTGTCCAGCGGTGCGCGATTGGCCGCAGGATTGAGCGCGGGGTTTTTCCAACATCGATTGGATTTAAGTGAGCTTATCATGCCAGATTTTCAAGTGGCAAATGATCCAGCGATTTACGGAGGCAATCAATTTATCGTTCCCACCATTGATGCGAGTTTGTGGTTTTACGACCGCTCGAAATTCGCGGGTCTGACCATTCAGAACGTGACGCAGCCGTCTATGCAAAAAATCAGTCAATTCGGCAAGCTTCGCCGCCATGCTGTCGTTATGGCGGGTTCTCAAGTTGAACTTGATGGAAAGTGGATGTTCACTCCTTCTGCTCAAGCTCGATTGGGGTCTGGTGTGCCGCCCTCTGCTGAACTATTGGGTATGGTCCGGTACGATGATGTCGTTGGTCTTGGCCTTGGATACCGCACACAAAGCGCCTTGATTGTTGCGTTCCAAGCGAAGGTGATGGATTACCTGTCGATCGGATACGCTTATGAATTCAATGTCTCGGCCTTGAGTGGCGCCGCTCCGAGTACCCATGAAATCGTCATTGGCATCAACAGCTGTTCGGGTAGGCAAAAAGGCCGAGCCATTCCCTGCCCCGCGTACAACTGATTTCTAGGCATGAACGTCTACTCCAATAAACAGCGTTGGAAGCGCTTTTTGCTGGCTGCGGCTGCGGTCATTGTGTTGGCGACCTTGTGGTACTCCAATGACATGGCCCAACGCATTCGTGCAGAGGAAAAGACAAAAGTTCGCTTGTGGTCGGAAGCGATCGTGCAGCGAGCGGAATTGGTGGGCTACACCCAACAGCTTTTTGAAGAGCTTGGGACAGAAGAAAGAGGAAAGGCCGACCGATTGGCAGACGCCTACCGCTTGATCAATGATCCACCACGCGGAATGGATCTTACATTCATCACGGATTACCTGTGGTCGAATAAGACCATTCCCGTGTTGATTTATGACGCCAACGACGAGCTGTTGTATCAGGTTAATATCCCAGAAGGGGTGAGCCTCGACTCCCTGAAAGGAGTCATGTCAGCTGCCAATGAACCCATTGTCTTTAATAATGTGGGTCACACGGTGTATTGGGATGAAAGCGTGCGATTCAGTGAGTTGAAAGATGTCATGCAGGACCTCATCAACTCATTCATCAGTGAGACGGTGATCAACAGCGCTTCAGTGCCGGTGGTGATGACCGATAGTACACGAACCGAGGTGATTCGCTACCAGCGTGTAGATTCCACGGCTGTTGCAAAACCCGAAAGGCTGCAATCTCTGCTCGCCGGAATGGCCGGTTCCAACGATCCAATCGAGGTTGATTTACCGGGCGAAGGTCGCCATTACATTTATTATGCGGATTCGGTTATCCTGACTCAGCTGCGCTATTATCCTCTCGCTCAGCTGATACTCATCGCTGTTTTCACTTTCGTTGCCTACCTTATTTTTAGCAGTTTTCGTCGGGCAGAACAAGACCAGGTTTGGGTGGGAATGGCCAAGGAAACCGCGCATCAATTGGGCACGCCATTGAGTTCTTTGATGGCCTGGGTGGGATTACTTGAAGATCAAGGGGTGCGATCGGACTATCTCACGGAAATGAACAGGGACATTTTGCGCCTAAATACCGTTGTGGATCGATTTAGCAAAATTGGATCGAAACCGATTTTAAAGGAACACAACATCATCGATGTCATTGAATCCACGGTAGAATATATGCGCCCTAGGGTTTCGAAGAAGGTGGATTTGATATTTGAGCCCGTGCACCGTGAAGTGCAGACAGCCCTGAGCCCACCGCTATTCAGCTGGGTTCTGGAAAATTTGATTCGGAATGCGGTAGACGCCATGGATGGTGACGGTATTATCCGATTGCAATTGGAAAAACCGGAAATCGGTGGTGTTCTTGTAACCGTTTCAGATACCGGCCCAGGAATTCCAAAGGCAAAGCGAAAAGAGATTTTCCAACCGGGCTATACGACCAAACCACGGGGTTGGGGCCTCGGTCTATCTCTTTGCAAGCGCATCATTGAAGAGTACCATGGTGGGCGCATTGAAGTGGGGGACACGAATGCAGGCACGAAATTTAGGATTGCTTTGTGATGGAAAGCAAGAGCAATTCTTCTTGGTTGCGAAATGTCCGGACCAGAATCGTTATTTGGCTCCGAGTCAGTGGAATATTGCCATGGATTTTTACGAGGAAATTACGGTTTGAAGTGGCACTGAGGAAGTTGAAATACCGTCCGCTAGAAATACCGTCAAATGCCCATGTGCTAATCGTTTGTGCTTATTACAAGCACCCAAGATGGGTTCTTGGCATGGTAGAGTCCATCCAGGCTCAAACGTTTCAGAATTGGACACTGATGATTATGGATGATTGCAGCCCAGCGCCATCCTTAAAGGAAGTAAGCCAAGTGTTTTCTAATGACAAAAGAATAAAAACATTTAGAGTTCAGACCAATCAAGGAGCGTATGCCTGTCGCAATGCCTGCCTGTCTCTTGCGGCTGAATTGCCATGGACCCATGTGACATTTATTGATCCGGATGACCAAGCTTATCCAACCTGGTTGTCGGATTCACTCGAGTTCTTGGGTTCTCGAAGTGGTGTGCTTCGAGCAGTCTTGGAGCGTTGGGATGAAAAATTCGAAAGGAAAAATTCGATGAATTACTCACATGCACCTTCTTTTTGGACACGGGATGTGTGGGAACAGTTGGGAGGATTCTTGAACGTACGGGTTGCGGCAGACACGGAGCTTTTGCTGAGAGCGAAGTATTTTAAATCGAAGATTCAAATCCTCAAAGGAATTAGTATCGCTCAACGGTGTCGCGTTCATGCGGGAAATGCGTCGAGAATAAATCTAGTGGAGAGAAAAAACTGGCTTTTGGAGCAAAAGAGGCGACTCAAGCAGGAATCACGCGACATCCGAACGGATGAAACGAGCTAAAACTAATTGCATTATTTTGGAAAGTGAAAAGATTGCGTGCATTATCGGAACAGGGAGATCGGGGACTGGTTTTATTGCAAAGGCCTTGGGAAAAGCAGGAAGAGACATCGGTCACGAAGCCATGGGAAAGGACGGGATTTCCTCCTGGTGTTTGGTGGCAGATGATAGAGAGCCACCATATGGCCCTTCTTGGTCAATAGTTAAAAATTTAGACGCCGTAATAGGTCATCAGGTTCGGCATCCAGTGGATTCAATTTTAAGCTTATCGACCATGAATAAAAGGTCGGAGGCTTTTATTAGAAACTCAGGAATTG
>CESI01010741.1_pt1 | contig 23083 bp, 18 predicted proteins | sample 356301 | NCBI WGS metagenome assembly CESI01 (sample SAMEA2621423, study PRJEB7988) | marine metagenome | biome: marine biome (ENVO:00000447); feature: deep chlorophyll maximum layer (ENVO:xxxxxxxx); material: "saline water (ENVO:00002010), including plankton (ENVO:xxxxxxxx)" | depth 40 m | reverse complement strand
TTTGATTGTTTTATCGGCCTTTTTGGTGACCTTGGAAATTTTTTACGTAAATTGTTTAATATTTCTTTGGGTGGGGCGGATGAACTGTCTGGCTACGGTTTTGGCGTCGCCACCACATTTGCGCTGTCTTTTGCCCTCCTTGAACGGGCGCATATCCGGGTCGATGCTGTGATTGCGGTTCTGCCGAAACGGCTGCATGTAGCAATCAATTTTCTTGGATTGTGGCTCTTAATTGGCTTTGCTTTCATCCTCACCGCGATGGTCTGGAGCATGGTAGCAGACACCTTAACCCATGGATCACGTTCCATCACGCCCATGCGGGTGCCGTTGATGATCCCACAACTGCCATGGTTATTTGGCTGGGTGTTTTTTGTCTTCACCGGGATGCTGATTACTCTGGTCTCGCTGCAACGACTGTGGCGGCGTGACCGCGATGGTGTGCAGGCATTAATTGGCGTCAAATCAATTGATGAACAAATCAAAGATGAAAGCGTTTAGAACATGCTGACAAAACGCTCTTTATTCTCCTCGGTCTCATTGGTCTTGCGGTTCCTATTGCCACCTCTCTGGGTTGGCTGGGTTTAATTCTGCAACATTTCGACAGTCCGATGCCACTTTATCGCGCCATGTCCGATATGGCGTGGCAAACCAGCACGGATTTCTTGCTTGTTGCAATACCAATGTTTATTTTGCTCGGCGAAATTTTGCTGCGCACAGGCATAACCGAATGAATGTATGACGGGATCGTCAAATGACTGGGCTGGCTGCCGGGTGGGTTGATGCATTCCAATATTGGGTCCTCAGCCCTGTTTGCGGCGACCTCAGGGTCCTCAGTTGCGACCGCCGCAACGATCAGAACTGTGGCCGTGCCACAGATAGCGAAACGCGGCTATAATGAACTACTGTTTTTGGGTACGATTGCTGCCGGCGGCACGTTGGGAATGCTCATTCCACCCTCGATCAATCTGATTCTTTATGGGTTGCTGACCAACACCTCGGTGCCAGAGCTTTATCTGGCAGGGTTTATCCCCGGCCTACTATTGGCGGGATTGTTTATGGGGACCGTTGTTATTCTTTGCCTGATAAACCGGCTTGGGGTGGTGAGCGCCTGCGTTATACGTGGGGTGCACGGATGCGGGCGCTTCCCGCGCCAATCCCATCACTGGGAATTTTTCTTGCCGTCGTCGGGTCGATTTATGCAGGTCTGGCCACGCCGACTGAAGCGGCCTCGCTTGGGGTTGTTGCCGTATTGGCGCTTGCAGCGACAAATGGCATGCTCACCCTTGATATGTTGCGCCAAGCGATTGAGGGGACCATGCGCACCACCGCAGTGATCAGGTTGATCATAATCGCCGCGGTTTTTCTAAACTTTGTACTGTCGATCATTGGGTTGACACAGGCAGTGGCCGATTTCGGCACCGGACTGGGCTGAACACCGATGCAGACCATGCTGATGATCGTCTTGGTGCTAATCCTCGTCGGATGTTTTATGGAGACCCTATCGATGTTGCTAACCACGGCGCCGTTGATCACACCGATCGTCATTGCGCTCGGGTTTGATCCAGTTTGGTTTGGCATCTTGCTGATGGTTCTGCTTGAAACTGCGTTAAACACCCCACCGATCGGTATCAACCTGTATGTGGTTCAAGGGGTGCGCCGACGCGGAGAGATGACAGATGTGATGAAAGGGGCCCACCGTTTGTGGCAAAGATGTTTATCATGCTGGCCTTGTTACTTTGGGCACCAGGACTTGCGCTCTGGCTACCGTCTCTATTTTACTGAAACAAGCAAACTCAATTGTAAAAACAGCGTAGCTTGTTTAGCTGCGCACACAGGAGGCGTAATATGTGGCAGTTTTGGGTGGATCGTGGGGGCACATTTACCGATATCGTCGGGCGCACCCCTCAGGGTGAGTTGAAGACGCACAAGCTGTTGTCTGAAAACCCTGAGCGCTATGAAGATGCGGCAGTTCAGGGCATCCGAGAGTTACTGAAATTACCCGTCGGGACGCCCATACCCAAGGCGACGATCGAGGCCGTTAAAATGGGCACAACTGTAGCCACCAATGCGCTGCTCGAACGCAAGGGGGACCGCACATTGTTGCTGATCACCCAAGGCCTCGGCGATCTATTGCGCATCGGCTATCAGAACCGTCCCAAATTATTCGAACTCAACATCATACTGCCAGAATTGCTGTATGAGCAGGCATTGGAAGTAACCGAACGCATCGCCAGTGACGGCGAGGTGCTAACGCCGCTCGACGAAGCTCAGGTGCTGCAAAGTCTGAAAACAGCATTTCAGGACGGATTTAGATCTGTCGCTGTGGCTTTTATGCATGGCTATAAGTTTCATGACCACGAACTACGGGTTGGGCAGTTGGCCCGTCAAGTGGGGTTTGACCAAGTATCTCTGAGCCATCAAGCCAGCCCGTTGGTCAAGCTGGTGTCGCGCGGCGATACTGCGGTGGTGGATGCCTATCTTTCGCCGCTGCTGCGGCGCTATGTCAAACAGGTGCAGCAGGCTTTGGGAGATGAAAATAAACTCATGTTCATGCAATCCAATGGTGGATTGACAGACGCTAAACTCTTTCAGGGCAAAGATGCAATATTGTCAGGCCCTGCGGGCGGGGTCGTCGGCATGACAAAAACCGCAAACCAAATCGGCTATGACAAGCTGATCGGCTTTGATATGGGTGGCACCTCAACAGATGTTTGCCATTTTGCCGGCGATTATGAACGCTCATTCGAGACCGAAGTCGCCGGTGTCCGGATGCGGGCCCCGATGATGAATATCCACACGGTGGCAGCCGGTGGTGGATCAATTCTCGGTTTTCGCGATGGTCGCTTGCAGGTGGGCCCCGAAAGCGCCGGTGCGAACCCCGGTCCAGCCAGTTACCGGCGGGGCGGACCATTAACGGTAACCGATTGCAACGTCTTGCTCGGCAAACTTCAACCAGATCAATTTCCCAATGTTTTTGGCCCCGGTGGGGACGCACCGCTGGATGCTAATATTGTACGACAGAAATTTTTAACGCTGGCGCGGAAGGTGGCAGCCAAGACCGGTGACCCAGAAATGCCTCCGGAACAATTGGCGCAGGGATTCTTGCGTATCGCGGTTGAAAACATGTCCAATGCGATCAAAAAAATCTCGGTCCAGCGGGGCTATGATGTCACCCGCTACACGATGAATTGTTTTGGTGGCGCAGGCGGGCAGCACGCTTGCTTGGTTGCTGATGTGCTGGGTATCGAGACGGTTTTCATTCATCCATTTGCGGGCGTTTTATCAGCCTTCGGGATGGGCCTAGCAGATGTGCGAGCCATCAAAGAGCACCAGTTCGAACAAGATGTGTCACACATCGCTGCCGCTGAAGCCGTCTTGGCCGATTTAGACCATCAGACTAGGGCACAGGTCCACGAGCAAGGTATTCCCGACGCTCAAATTTCGCTGGTGCGCAGCGCCCATATCCGAACCGACGGATCCCACCAATCGCTGCCAGTCGCCTTTGGCTCTGAGGCGGAAATGCGGGCCGGATTTGACGCCGCACACCAACAGCGGTTTGGCTTTATCCCCTCCTATCAACGGTTGATCATTGAACTGTTAACATCCGAGGCGGTCGGCGCCACGGGCGAGGCCGCGCAGGTCGGCGATCAGGTAACGCAAATTGATACTGAAATGCGCCCCGTCACGATGTACTCTGATGGCGATTGGAAAGATGTACCGCTGATTAACCGCCTGTCAATGAGACACGGCGATACTGTCAACGGCCCAGCGATCCTGTTTGAGCCCACTGGTACCAACATCGTTGAGCACGGATGGCAAGCAGAAGTTGTCTCAGGCGCCAATCTTATACTGCGGCGGATTGTACCACTGGCGCGCGAGAACGCCATCGGAACCCGGGTTGATCCAGTGATGCTTGAGGTGTTTAACAATTTGTTCATGTCGATTGCCGAACAAATGGGTGCAACCCTTGAAAACACCGCCTATTCAGTGAACATTAAAGAACGCCTCGACTTTTCCTGCGCACTTTTTACACCACAGGGAGATCTGGTGGCCAATGCGCCTCATGTGCCCGTACATCTGGGTTCAATGAGTGAGAGCGTGCGAAAAATTCTCAAACAGAATCAGGGACGCATCCGCTCAGGTGATGTTTTCATGATGAACAATCCCTTCAACGGCGGCACTCACCTGCCCGATGTGACCGTGATCACACCAGTTTTTGATCCAGATGGCGGGCAGATTATCTTTGTCGTCGCATCGCGCGGACATCATGCTGACATCGGAGGCAAAACGCCTGGCTCTGCCCCCCCTGACAGCCGTCATATTGATGAGGAAGGGGTGCTGATTGAGAATTTTTTGTTGGTTAAGCAGGGGCAATTACAGGCGGATAAGACCCGGGCGCTGCTGGCCTCTGGCCCGTATCCGTGCCGTAATATCGACCAAAATATGGCAGATCTTTCGGCACAGATTGCTGCCAACGCAACCGGTGCCGCAGAGCTTTCAAAGGTGGTTTCCCAATATAGCTTGGATGTAGTGCACGCCTATATGAAGCATGTGCAGGACAATGCCGAAGAGAGTGTAAGACGGGTTATAGCGGTCCTAAAAGACAGCCATTTTACCTATCCTCTAGACAGTGGTGCGCAGATAAAAGTTCAGATTTCAGTCAACAAAAAAGCGCGTAGCGCGTTGATTGATTTCACAGGAACCTCACCACAGGACCCGCTGAACTACAATGCGCCGCTGGCCGTGTGCCGGGCCGTGGTGCTTTATGTTTTTCGCACGCTGGTTGGCTCAGATATCCCAATGAACGAAGGGTGTATGAAACCCATTGAGCTGTTGGTTTCAAAGGGCTCAATGATCCATCCCGCTTATCCCGCTGCGGTGATATCGGGCAATACTGAGGTCAGTCAGGCGGTTGCTGACACATTGTTTGGCGCTTTGGGGGTTCTGGCTGGATCTCAGGGCACGATGAATAACTTCGTCTATGGCAACGAAACCTATCAAAATTATGAAACCATTTGTGGGGGCACAGGGGCTGGCGACGGCTTTAACGGGGCGAGTGCCGTGCACAGCCATATGACCAATACCCGCATGACTGATCCCGAAGTGCTTGAGAACCGCTTTCCAGTTCGGCTAGAGGAATTTTCAATTCGGAAAGGATCTGGGGGACAAGGCGCGTTTGTGGGCGGCGATGGCATTGTCCGTAAATTGCGATTTCTAACCGAGATGACTGCGACTGTTTTGACCTCCCATCGCAAAACTGCGCCCTTTGGGGCTGCGGGGGGGGCTGCGGGAAAACGCGGCGAAAATGCGGTCATTCGAACCGATGGGACCAGAGTGCCCTTAGGTGGCAATGCCCAGGTCACAATGGGAGTTGGAGATATTTTCGTACTCAAATCCCCCGGTGGTGGCGGCTTTGGAGACCCTGTATGACGCCGACGTTTATGGCCACAACTCGAGCACTTTGATAGTGGGTGTCGCACCACCTTGGCGGCACCCTAAATGTTGGTCAAATCAGCCAGTCGTACGGGGTAAGAAGATTTTTTTAGGCTCGTGCCGCCTATTGGTGGGGCCTGTTTGAAAGTCTGCTGCCAAATTCAACACCTGCGACCCTGCCAGCTGCGCCTTGGGCTACATGTCAACCCATTGCAGTAATCAGGTCGCAGATCAGTGGCGCAAATAACATTTGAGGACAAATGAAAAAAGGTTTTGCACCCTGCGTCCATCAAAGGTCATGGCGGACCTGAACCGTTGCAACAACTCGGTGTTGTGAAAGGCCGTTAAAGCTTTGCCTTGGCATGTATGGGTCCGTCAAAAATCAGTTGCAACGCCACCTTCGCTTTTTCGCCTTGCAACAAATGCATCAAGTTCTTCACGAATAGCAAGATCCATGGGAGGGGTTTGGAAATCTCTCAAAATTTGTTTCCAAATCCGATGTGCGCGCTCAACTGTCATAACACTTCCTCGATCTTCCCAGTTTTCAAAATTCGACCAATCAGATAAAAATGGGCTGTAAAATGCCGTCTCATAGCGGTCTTGTGTGTGCTGTGTCCCAAAGAAATGCCCACCTTGGCCAACCTCGGCAATCGTGTCAAACGCCAGCTCACTTTCACCATAGTTCACGGGTTGCATATATTTGATCATTTGCTGCAATTGCTCGCAATCCATGACCAATTTCTCATACGAGGCGCAGAGCCCACCTTCCAGCCAACCCGCCGCATGATACACCATATGCGTACCAGAAGTGATGGCAGCAGATAACGAGTTCGCGCTTTCCCAAGTCGCTTGATTGTCAGGCGCATTCGACACACAGGTATTCGAGGCCCGCAAAGGCAACCTGTAAAAACGGGCCATTTGCCCGGTCATTTGGGTTGCGCGCATATATTCAGGCGTTCCAAAAGCTGGCGCACCGGTTTTCATATCGACGTTAGAGCTGAACGTACCAATTGCGCAGGGGCAACCGGGATTGATTATTTGGATCAGAACAACGGCGCATAGCGCCTCTGCAATGGACTGCGCCACGGTACCCGCCAAAGTTATGGGTGACATCGCCCCCGCCAACGTAAATGGTGTAACAACTGTCGGCTGCCCGCAGCGTGACAAACGCATCAGCCCATCCAACATGGGGAAATCATGTTTAAGCGGCGAGGTGGAATTTATGTTGGTGAACATGCGTGGCGTCTGTGCAAATTGTTGTTCGCTCAAGCCGCCGGCAATGCGTACCATTTCCATAACGTCATCAACGCGCCCTGCCCCCAGTGAATAAGCATGAACCACTTTGTCGCTTAGCGTCAGGTGGTCGTGCAGACAATCCAGATGGCGCACCGACGCATGGCTGTCTACAGGTTCTACGGGATAACCGCCTATAAAATGAATGCAATTAAAATATTGCGATAACTTCACCAAGTCTCGGTGGCTTTGCCTGTCACCGGGCCGTCTGCCACGTTCCAAATCTGCGCAGTTGGGCGGGGACGCAATGGACCCGAACACCATGTGTTGGCCACCGATGATAATCTGGCGGTCAAGGTTGCGCGGAGTGATTGAAAATTTTTCAGGTGCGTGGGCTAGCTTGTCCATAACCAAGGTGCGATCCATCTTGACCAACGCCCCATTAGGTGTCTCGTTCGATATCGTGCAGCCGGCTTGTCGCAGAGTATCGACCGCTTCCAGGTTGAGAAACTCAACACCAACTTCTTCAAGAATGCGCATGGCGGTATGATGAATTGCGGCAACCCCTTCAGGCGGCAATGGCGCGATTGGGGTGTCTGTATTCTTGGGGATTTGCCATGCGATTTGCTGCAAGCCCACCGCATTTGCACGCTTATTGCCTTTACGCCCCCCTGACCCTCGCCTTGCGCGACTTGGTTTATTATCCGACTGCACGTTGGTGACCCCTTATTTATTTTTATTGGGAATTAGAGGTTGGAGTTGATAAGTTTTATAGCGATAATGTCGGCAGGCATTACGATGGCTTGCGGTAATAAACCCATTTTTTCAACATACTCACCGTCTACATGTTCTGCGTCTGATGCGGTCTGTCAACTTATTTATGCCGCTTTCCGTCGCAAGGCCGCAAACCGGATCCAGCAGTTCAGTGGCGCACATTTTCGCATTCCGACGCCCCGCACGGGTGCCTTTGGGCGGTTGCCGACGGCCCATAACTGAGACGCATGGTAAAGACAGAAATTAATGTCCGAGGACTTGACTGAGAAAGAGTTTGGCGCGTTCACTTTCTGGTGCGCTAAAAAATACCTCAGGGGTTGCGATTTCAATGATTTCCCCCTCGTCCATAAATACGATCCGATCGGCTATTTTTCGAGCGAACCCCATCTCATGGGTCACACAGATCATCGTCATCCCCTCATCCGCAAGCTGGACCATAACATCCAGAACCCCAGCGATCATTTCTGGATCAAGCGCCGAGGTTGGTTCATCAAACAGCATGATTTTTGGCGTCATACAGAGCGCCCGCGCGATAGCGACCCGCTGTTGCTGGCCACCCGATAATTGTGCAGGATATTTGTTAGCTTGCTCTGCAATCTGCACTTTTTCGAGATACTGCATTGCCAGAGCTTCTGCATCTTTAAACGAAAGGCCACGGTTGCGGATTGGACCCAGCATGAGGTTTTCTAATATGGTCTTATGGGGGAACAGATTGAAATTCTGAAAGACCATACCGATATCGCGCCGGATGGATTCGAGATTTTTCATCTCAGGCCTGACCTCAAGACCATCAACAAAAATAGTGCCTTTTTGATGGGCCTCCAACTGGTTGATACAGCGGATTAGGGTTGACTTTCCCGAACCAGATGGGCCGCATATGACCAGTTTCTCACCCATTGAAACTGTCAGGTTGATATCATGCAGCGCGTTGAAATCCTCATACCACTTGCTGAGACCTGAAATGCTTACCAGTGGTTCTTTGGTTTGGTCTTCCATTATGGTTTTCCTATTTCAAACTGCGCCTGGCGCGACGTTCAAGCCAGCCAAACAGCACCGCAAAGCTAAAGCAGATGCAAAAATACATACCGCCGACCAAGATCCATGTTTCAAATACTTTTGTTGTCGATGACGCGACTTCTGTGGCCAAAAAAGTCAGCTCTTGTATCGAAATCAGAGACACGATTGAGCTGTCTTTAATCAGCGTAATAAACTGCCCAGCGAGAGGCGGCAGAATTTTGCGTCCGGCCTGAGGCAAAATCACATCTCGAAGGACATTAAAACGAGACAGACCGATAGCTCGTGCCGCTTCCCATTGGTCTTTGCCAATAGACTGTATGCCTGCGCGCACGATTTCAGCGATATAGGCCGCTTCGAACATCGCCAGACATAAAACACCTGCCAGAAAATTAGAAAAAAGACGCACATCACCGAAAAAAATCCGAAACAAGACATTGTCCACCAAGACGTTGTCGCGATCAATATTGTCAAAGCCCAAAGCTGGAAAAATTTGGCTGGAGATGAAAAAGAAAAAAATAAAGATAAACACCAGTGGCGGAATATTCCGTATCAATTCAACATATCCACGGCTGATAATTCTTAAGGTCAGGTTATTACAGGTTCTCCAATACCCCACAATTAAACCTATTATGGCGGCCAAGACGGTTGCCCAAAATGCAAGGCGCACGGTTGTCATCAGCCCGTATAAAAGCAAATTTGCCGAATAGGTCCCGGTCTCGGAATCAAACCTTACAACAAATGACAGCACTCGCTGCCAATTCCAATTATAGACCAGCACATCGTTAACGCGATAGATCGAGAAAAATATCAGAACTATAACACCCGCAAATAGTGTGTAATCTGTCACCGTTAGTCTTTTGCGGGGCACCGCTGGCGCGGATGGTCTTTTAGTCATTATGTATTCTTCATTCTCTGGGAAGGAGCGCAGGCCTTAGCCTGCGCCACATTTTTATGTATGTTACTGCTCTACCGCGACCATGTCTTTCCAAGCGGATTGGTCTTTGAACCAATAGTCATGGGTCTCTTTCAGCCATCCGTTAGAGGTGTTAATCAAGATCCAGTTTGAAAAAAAGTTCAGCCCATCTGCATCACCCTTGCGCATCGCAAAGGCCTCATCACCGCGGGTCAGGTTTTCACCATTGTTGGCAACATGGACCTTTTCGGGATATCCCTCTGACCAGAAAGTTGGTTTGGGAGCTGAGGATATTGTTGCGTGTGCGTTGCCGTTGACCACTTCTTGAAAGGCCTGTGCATCATCATCAAATCTTAAAATTGTTGCTTTAGGGAACATTTTTGATGCCGTATTACAGGGCGTTGCACCGCGCCGACAGGAAATCGTGACCGACGAGCTATTATAATCTGACAGGGATGAAAAGCCGTCGGTAAGCTCAATGTTGGCAGCCATCTGTTGTCCGGAATGGGCATAGGGTTGGGTAAAGTTCACAGTCAAGTTACGCTGTGGAGTGATTGACATCCCACCAATGATGACATCAAATTTCTTGGCAATAAGCGCGGGAATAATGCCACTCCAAGCGGTTGGAACGAACTCAACATCGACCCCCATATCAGCAGCAACTTTGGTCGCCACATCAATTTCAAAGCCAATCAACTTCCCCTCTTTGTCGCGCATCGCCCATGGAACAAACGTGGCCATACCAACCCGCAATGATCCACGCCTTTGGATATCTTCTATCACGCCCTCTGCTACGACGGGCGTCGTCGTGGCGATGGCGCTAATTGTGCCTAAAGACAAGGCGCAGATAAGTGCTTTCATGTGTTTGAATAAGTGCATTGTGCTTCCTTTTTTAAGTTTCGATAGTTCAAAGTATTAATTCCCTCGGGACTTTAGGGACCATTCGAATATGCTGATCCCAAAAGATAGTGTGACGGTCAGGGCAAGATAAATCCCGGCCACCAAAAACCAGACCTCAAAAGCCATGAAGGTATCAGCAATCAAGTTAAGGCCAGCTGTAGTTAATTCTGCCACGGCGATCACGCTGACAATAGCCGAATGCTTGATTAATGAGATTATCAGTCCAGTCAACGGTGGCAGGATCAATGGTAGAGATTGTGGGATAATGATATCCTTATATTTATTTAGCACAGAGAGACCGATGGCGTCCGCACTCTCGAACTGACCTCTATCTACTCCCAAAATCCCACTTCTTATTATTTCGGCAGCAAAAGACCCTTCGTAAAAGGCTAGGCATAAAACACCGGCCCAAAAACGATCAATTCCAAATATAGGAGCAAGCACAAAATAGAATAAAAACAACTGAACCAAAAGCGGTGTGTTGCGGATAGATTCCAGATAACACGTCGATATTATCCGACCTGAAATTGAATTCGAAAGGCGCGCAAAAGCTGTAAATAATCCAATTATTATTGCAAAGACACCGGCTGTTCCGGCTAGTTTAAGTGTTTGAATAAGACCTTTAATAAGGGGTCCCCAGATGATTTCATCATCCACAGACCGAAAGAAAAAAGGTTCTATTCGGTACCACTGCCATCGATACTCCATCGCCGCAGCGCCGCGCCATATCAAATAACCCAAACTCGCAAAAATAAGGAGTGCTAACACCAAGCTCGAAAGGCTTCGTGCGGCATAGGCAAAGTTAAAAGTTTTGGACTGTTTTGTTCGATCCGATCGGGGCGTTGGCAAATTTAAGCAAAACTGTTTCATTTTAAGTATAGCCCATATCGCAGTAGCAGTTGGTGGATTTTAACAGGTGAAGCAGTTGTTTTGTCAAGAAATTTAAATACTTATAAGCTTATCGTCCCCAGGTTTATTCAGGCTGTGCCTCTGCTATGCTTCGAAAGCAAAGCTCAATACGAGACCAGACTGCGCGTATAGAATTTTCGTAACTGGTATGAAAAAGCACTTCAAACATGACAGATGATGAATAATACTAGTTCAGCTTCGACAACGTTGTGCCCATGAAACTAATTACTTTTTAAACAAAGTCAAACTGTCAACCTATATTCCATAGTCAATTATGACTATTTTTTAGAAAACAAATTCCAATAATGCGCCTATATTCATAACATCCAATTATCTATATGCTATTTTTATAGACTCCACAGAACTAATGCGCTCTGTTACCTCTGCGCCATGAAAATTATACTTCTCAGATCTGGTCTGCTCATTGCTTTAACATTCATCGGCGTGGGTGATGCATTTTCATCTGACATGAAAGCGTGTCCCGACAGCCCCAAAAGCGAACAGCAAGGTGATTTCGTTTCAAATGATTGGCACAACTGCATGGGTTTTTTTGAACACAGCGGGACGGTTTATATCGGGCTTTTCAAAAATGGCGATTATCATGGAGCTGGCACAATTTTTTACTCAACAGGAGACAAATACGAGGGCGAATTCAAATTTGGTACACCTTTCGGTAGAGGCGTTTTTACTGATCCTGATGGAGATGTGACACCAATGTGTTATGGTCAAATTCGATCTTATGGCGTGTATTTTTGCGAACCGCCTGCTGTTTTGCGCGCTGCTTTCAGCAATCAGTCTGTAATTCACCGCAAGCGAATACAAATCAAACTCAGGGAATTTGGATATGAAAAAGAGATCGATGGCCTATATGGACGGGGCACTGCGGAAGCCCTGCTCGTCTTTAACATACAGTGCCGGAATTACGATCTCACTAACCCAGAAAATTCAGACAAGCTGATCGAGATTATAATGGCTGAGAATGGCTTGAGGTCTGATTACCAAGATATTTACGAGGTTGCTTCGGGTGTTTATAATAATGCCCTTGATCACGTTTGCAAAAGCGAAAAATTCGTTTCATCCATTAAATAGCCAATTTAAACCTTCAGGAAACACGCGCACTTTCAGGATTGAATTCCAGTTCAGATGCGTTTGAGCTCTGCAATTTTGATCGGACGGTTTTATCATTCGACCCTAGCGTCTGGTGCGAAGGATCAATAATAAATATGTCCAGCTCTAAAATCGCCATCTGCAGATGTATTCGCAAAATGTGCGATGAATGAGCATCATCAGCCTTCGAAAATAACTATATACGAGGATTATCACGCCAAACCAACAGGATACCTCACCATCTTTTCCAAACCGCAAAACTGTCCGGAGCAGCAAGAAAATGTTGGTTACGAAATGGGCATCAAAAAGGTAAAAGTGAAAAGCGACCATAATCGCACCCTGTTGCTTGCTGATCACATTTGACCACGGCTCTTTTCAGTCTGTCTTGCGATCCCCGGCAGACTGTCACTAGCGCCATTTAGCAACAGTTTTTGCAACAACTCCGTCTAAAGCTCTTCTAGAACAGTACTTTTAAGCCTAAATCTGCGCCAATTTTGCAGATCCAATGGCAGCCTCTGACCGCGTAGCGGCGGTAATATCCATCCCCAACTCAATTTCGCGCAAGGCTGTCCAAACTGCGTTTTGAGCGCCACCACCTGCAGTAAACAACTGGTGTGGTGCCCCACCGCCTCTGACTTCGATTTCACGGTAGCACCGCGCTTCGACCGCCGCCATTCCCTCCAGCATAGCTTGTAAAAATATCACGTCATCTTTTGGCCTCGGTGACAGGCGACCTACAAAATCTGGATCTTTGATGGGAAAGCGTTCGCCCGGCTTAGAAAGGGGATAAAAACCCAAGCCCGTTGGCTTGGTGGGGTCAATCCGCTTGCAGAGGGTTGAAATTTGGTTTGTTGAAAAGTGATCCAGTAAAACACCCCCGCCGGTGTTAGACGCCCCGCCTACCAGCCATACAGTGCCCAAGCGATGGGAATAAAGCCCAATCTCAGGGTCATCTATTCGGTTGGGACTGAGCAACTTCACCGCCAAGGTGGTGCCCAACGACGTTACGGCTGCGCCTTCTTGCAGGGGGGCGCAAGCCAGAAAAGCGGCAATGCTGTCGGTGGTACCGGCATGAATGGTTACACTGCGCGACAATCCCAATTCTGTGGCCACTTGCGGGTTGATTGCTGCCAGTTGTGCACCAACTGGCCTGACCTCTGGCAGCAAGGAGGGTTTGAGCTTGCACGCCTCAACCCAGTCTGGCCACATTTCTGTTTCTGGGTCAAACCCGGTTTTAAGCGCGTTGTTATGATCAGAGAGCCCACCCTGCCCCATCAGCTTTGCCGCAATAAAATCCGCCTGATGCAACAGGTGGCAGGCGGCGTGATCGACATCCTCTGCGGCCAGACGCATGGCGCGGGCCAGCGCAGAAGCAGACCCACGCGTGATATGCAAATCAGGCGCAAAGCGGGCGATCATCGCTGCCTCGGTATCGAACCCACTTGAGTTATACATCAACGCGCGGGTCACGGGCCGCAAGTTTATGTCGGTAAGAACCATCGTGCCAGAAGTGCCATCGACGGCAATCCCGGTGATATCAAGCGGTGAGAACCCTTCAGCCCATAAAATTTCTATCTGCCGCAAAATGCACGTTTGGACAGCACGCCACCACCCATCCGCATCAATATAGTCTTTTTTTTGCGCCACATGATCCGTGCGCGCCATGGGCAAAACATCACCTTGGGCAGTCAGAACCGCAGTGCGTACGCCCGATGTACCCACATCTATCCCCAAGCTGAGGCTCATGCGCGAGCAGCCAGAGTTTGGCGATATTTTTCAGCGTCCCAATTCAGCAACTCTGCCTCAGCCTCTAGACCGATTGGATCTAAGCTCCAATCAGAGGGTAATCGGGCCAATATATCAGACAGGCAACGCAGCATTGCACGTTGACTGGGCGTGGCCTCTACACGCAAGGCAATGCCGACACCGTCATACAAAACAGCCGGCCAGCGCCCGTCATCTTGGACTGGCAGCGCTGGCCCCAGAAACACCACGTGATCGGGGTAATAGGATCCAGCCGTGGCATGTGCCATGGCCCAAGCTTCTTGGGCAACCCAGCTCTCATGCGCCCATTCGAACCCCTCAGGTGCCCGTTCTTTTGGTGGCTTGGTCTGTCGGCCACTAACCGCCATTGCCAATCTCGTTTCAACGTCATGGATCAGGTTTGATACGTCATCCACGGTATCGCCACAGCAGATCAATCCATGATTTTGCAACAGAACAACTTTGGTGTCGGGCGTCACACGGGATAGAATTTCACGGGTCAGCGGCAGACCTGGCTTGGCATAGGGCACCATTACAAAAGGCAAATCTGCCAGTTTTTGCACGGCCTGCGCGCGGCCTTCAAGACCCGCGACATGCACCAACGTCGCAACAGAATGCGTATGGGCCACAACCTTATGGTCCAGCGCTGCATGAAATGTTGTTTCAATCGACGGCCGCAGCGTGATCGCAGGATCCAGCACAGTTTGTTTGCACGACCCATCACCCTGACCGTGCGCTTCTGCCTTAGCTGCATTGCGATCGACCGCAACAAAAATATCTTGGGTTTCCGCGTTGGCCAATTCCGTGCCCGACGCCTTGATCCACATCACATCACCGTCTTTAATCGACGTATTGCCGCCCGGCCCTTGGACTTGCAAAGGGTCACTGCCCAAACGGGCAGACAGCGCGCGGAATTCTGGGGTCAACAATTCTGGTCGGTTTTTCATGCAAGTACCTCTATTGAATACGTCGGGGGTCGGCAGGCCTTTGCGGCCACTAGATTTGCCAAAACAGAATCATGATCTGCCTGTGCAAAATCATTGGCATAAAGTCCGCCTTGCACCAAAACATTATCCCAGCCCGCAGATTGCGCACCCGCGATATCATGCTCCAAACTGTCCCCCACCATCAAAATACGTGCCACCCCAAGGGACGATGCCAGCGCATCAAAAATGCCAGGGTGCGGTTTGCCATAAAACGAAACATGCCCCCCCATATCGACATAAGCATACGCCAATGCACCTGGTGAGATCACCAAACCGTCTGCGCGGGGTGATTGACGGTCGGGATTTGAACAATAGATCGGCAAGTCAGCGTCCAGTGCCGCCGCCAATGGGGTACCCCAGTCGGCTAATCTGGCTTTATCTGGCAGGCCCATCAACAAGACAGCGTCCGCATTCTCCAGATCAGTGAACTCAACAGGCAACCCCTCGGCCCAGGCACAAGCATCACCAGCGGACCGCTCAATGCAGAAAAACCGCCTTTGGGGCAGCTTCCCTGCATGAATGTCACGCCATAAAGCTTCGCCGCTGGTCATGATTTGAGTAAACAGCGATGGCGCAAAGCCCATGTCCGCGATCCGTAGCGCGTTCGGACCGGCGCGTTTTCCAGAATTGGATAAAACCGCCAGAGGCAAACCTGCATTGGCTAGACCGGTAAGGCACTCTATCGCACGCGAATACGGCGCTGTGCCGTTATGCAACACACCCCATTGATCAAATACGATGGCGTCATAATCTTGTGCCACGTCTGCTAAAGTGTCGATACGCTGGGTCACAAATTTAGTATTCCGCCATATCTTTCGGATTTTTCAAACCGGCGATATATTGATCGGCCTCCTCCTTGGTTAACGCAGGAGCTGCTTTCCCTGCCGTGCCGATGGGCATGTCACCAAAATAAAACTGGTACCCCGGAATGGGTTGGCGGCGTTTGCGAATCGGCATTCCGTCGTAAGGAAACACATCTGAGCGCGCATTTGCAACCTCGTCATGACACGGCAGAACATAATCCGCGCGCTTGTCGATTTCTTCAACAGATTTCCAGCCCTCATAAGAGTTTACAAACCTTGCAGGCACCCAGTGACGCCATTTTTCGGCAGGATTGGGCTCTAGGTTTCGCTCTACAAAAATTGCATCGCCCGCAACCACAATATCTCCTGCAGAGGTGGCCACTGTCACGCCCATGTGACCAACGGAATGACCCGGGGTGTGGAACATAGTAATACCAGGCAGAACCTCGCATTCGTCTCCAATCGCTTCAAACACACAGCCAGCATACGCCGGCTCAATATCCAGAATACCGCATTCGTAGGTGCGATAATATAAAGGTAAAGGATTATAAGCCATTTCGATCTCACCCTTAGGGGCAATATAGCGGGCATTTTTGAATTTTTTCATGTTTTGCACATGATCCCAGTGCAGATGGGTAAACACAATTGCATCAATCTCATCGGGGTGCACACCGAGTTTTTGCTCTAAGTGGTCATGCACCTCCAAACAGCCACGCTTGTCGCATTTGTGATGATATTGAGTGGCCCGTTCCGCATCACACAGCCCCGTATCAATCAAGATTTTATGCTCACCTGTATCTACATAATGGCAATAAACAGGGTTCCAATACTTTTTTCCCGCAGGGCCCTTCCAAAAGATATAGGTCCCAAGGTCAGCTTCTAACCAGCCAGTGTTGATCGGGTAAATCTTGGTTTCTGCAATGCCCATCCGGACCTCCGTATTCAGCGAATCTATTTTGTATACAAAAATAGAAGAATGAGCACTATTGCAAGAGGGTAACCCAACTTTATGTCAATTGACCCGTAACGTTTGCATAAAACTGTTTGTCATATGATCCCGCATACCTTTTGACGCCGTATTTGAATCTTCGGAGAAAATGTCATCAATCAAAGTCTGGTGACTTTGCGCTGATCCGATCAGGTCTTCGCGAGTTTGGAATTTTTTAGCGCGAAACGGCCCAGTACGGCGGCGGAACTCAGATGCAATCTCAGCGATATAGGGGTTTCCAGTCGCCTTATAGATTGTCAAATGGAAGGCTTCATTGGCACGCAAATACGCAACGCGATCGCCTGCTTCGGCCGCTTTCATGCAATCGCCTTGAGCTGTTTCAATTTCAGATCTGGCCAGTAAACTAAGGCGTTGTGCAGCTATTCGGGCGCAAGCGGCTTCTATTTCGTGCATGGCTTCAAAAATTTGGCTTAATTGCTCACGCGAATATTCCGCGACAAAAGCGCCGCGCTTTTCACCCGGAACCAATACGCCTTGCGCGGTTAATCGAGATAGTGCCTCGCGTACTGGGGTGCGCGACACACCAAACCGATGTGCCAACCCAACTTCATCTAGGCGAACACCGGGCAAAAGTTCACCAGCACTGATTTCTTCAATCAAAGCATGTTCAACACGATGTGCTGCCGACATTTTATGCTTACCGGCGTCTGTTGCTTGTATATTTGCCATTTCAGACCCTGCGTTTTGCCTCTATTCTAGACCCATAATACAGTTTTTTTTCAATTTAGCAATTTTGTATATTTACTTTTCTTTTTGTATACAAAATTATTGAGTCCAACCGAGGAGAGATTCTATGCCTGAAATTCGCTTGGAGAATCTTATCAAGCGCTACGGCGCAGTGCAGGTGTTGCACGGTATCGATCTCAGTATGGCCGAAAATGAATTCACGGCTCTAGTAGGGCCTTCTGGCTGTGGAAAATCTACGACCCTGCGGATGATTGCTGGGTTGGAAACGGTCTCTGAGGGGGAAATCTTCTTCAATGATCAACCCGTTAGCCATCTAGAACCAAAGGATCGCAATTTGGCGATGGTATTCCAAGATTACGCTCTCTATCCACACATGGATGTGGCGCGAAACATCTCGTTTGCATTACGCTTGCAAAAACGCCCCAAGGCCGAAATAGAAGCCAAGGTGCGCGAAGTCGCCGATCTCGTAGGTCTAACAGAGTTTTTACACCGCAAGCCCGGTGCCCTATCGGGCGGCCAACGCCAGCGCGTCGCAATGGCGCGGGCCTTGGCCAAAGACAGCGATATTTTCCTGTTCGACGAACCCCTGTCCAATCTTGATGCTAAATTGCGCGGCCAAATGCGCGCCGAGTTGGCAGTGATGCGGCAGCGCGTCAAAAAAAATATGATCTATGTGACCCATGACCAAATCGAAGCAATGACTTTAGCCGACCGGATTGTCGTGATGCACGGCGGCTATATTCAGCAACAAGGCACGCCAGAGACGTTGTTCAAAAAACCCAAAAATAAATTTGTGGCGGGATTTCTCGGATCGCCACCCATGAATTTTCTAGAGGCTGACCTACAAGCAGAGGGTGGTACACTTTTTGCCATTGGCGATACATTTAAAATTGCCATCCCTGCCTCCAAGTCGACCGGCTTAGGCCAAACAAGCGGTCATGTCACCTTGGGCGTGCGGCCCAGTGACCTGATTTATGATCCCAAAGCCCAAGACGCTGCGGCTTTGGATTTGCAGGTAAAAATTTCCGAATACATTGGCGCACAGTCCGTTTTGCTGTGCGCTTGTGGGCGAGCTGACGTGACGGTGGAACTAAAATCAGAAACCCCCATCGCACTTGGCGAAACACTCAGGTTTGCGGTCAGACCAGAGGGTATTCATCTATTTGACCGAAAAACAGAACTGGCGCTCTAGCGTCACCTTTATTGATTATGGGAGGACAACCTATGTTAACAAAACTCAAACGCATGGCCCTTGGGGCCTCAACCGCTCTCACTATGACGAGTGCAGCTATAGCTGGGCCGTATGATGCCTATGAAGGCACGACTTTGGTGGTCAATTTCCCAGCGCACCCTCACTATAACGCGGTGATGAAAATCTTGCCAGAGTTCACCAAAGAAACCGGGATCGAAGTCGAAGTCGACCAATTGCCCTATCTCAAAATGCGGGAACGCCAGACTTTAGAACTGGGCCAAGACGAAGGCGACTATGACCTGATCGCCTATGTCGTATTCTCCAAAGCAGACTATGTCTATGCAGACCAGCTTGAAAATCTTGCGCGTTATTTCATGAACCCGAAACTGGCTGACCCATCTTACGATGCAGATGATTTAATTGACGGCTACGTTTACAACATTGGCTTTGCCGGTGGCAACAAAGGCTATCTGCAAGGCAAAACCGGATCGCTGTTTGGAATGCCTTACGGATCAGAAACATCTGTTCTTGGCTATCGCAAAGACATCTTTGAAAAACATGGGCTGAGCGTTCCTGAGACCTATGCAGAAATGCTGGACATCGCCTGCAAGATCCCACAGCTTGAGCCGGGTATGGGCGGTCTGTCGTCGCGTGCGGCGTCCGGGCACCATGCAGCCCACGCATTTTTGTTGCATCTTGCACCTCTGGGCGGACGTATCTTTGACGACGCTTGGAACCCAATTGTGAACAATAAAGCTGGTGTTCAGGCCGCAAATGCGCTGAAAAAAATCATTGATTGTGGTCCCGAAGGTGCAGCCTCGTTTGGTTTTGGTGAAGCGCTTGGCTCATTCCTGAACGGCGACACGGCAATGTTTTTGGACACCACTGTTGTGGCAGGTCAAATCGACGATGCAAGTAAATCGAAAGTTGTCGGCAAGGTTGGTTGGGCTATGCACCCCGAAGGTGTGCGTCGCGGTTCGCAAACCGGCGGTTTTGGCATCGGCATTCCAAAGAACGCTGAAAACAAAGAAGCCGCGTTTTTGTTGATGCAGTGGCTGACCTCAAAGACCGGCGACAAACTGGTTGCGTTGGCCGGCGGAAACCCGTCGCGGTTCTCGACCCACGCAGATGCGGATGTGAACGCCAAGTTTCCACATATGGCAACATTTGGTGAAGCGCTTAAACACGCTGACCCTGACTGGCGCCCAATCATCCCAGTTTGGGGTAAAATCAACGCAGACCTAGGCACGACACTGTCAAAAGTTCTGACCGAAGGTCTGGATGTTCAGGTTGCCTTGGACGGTGTTGCAGAACGCACCAGAGGCGTGATGGAAGAGGCCGGGTATTACACCTGGCAGTAAATACTATCTACGGCGCGACCCGGTCCCCACGGGTCGCGCAATCCCCAACATTCGGAGCATGACGTGAAATCCCAAAAATTGAACCGAATGACACCTTATGTATTTATGGCCCCTGCGGTTATTATCATGGGTCTCGCGTTACTCTACCCGCTTGGGTATATGATTTATGGGTCGTTTCGGGCGTGGGATCCCAGCCAGAATATTTCTGAAACTGAATTTGTAGGCCTGAAAAACTATATTACACTATTTTTTGATCCTGCCTTTCGGGAAAGCCTGTCTGTCACCTTGACGTTTGCTTTTGCGGTGGTCACAGCGGAACTTGCAATTGGTGTTGGCTTAGCTTTGCTACTGGACCGCAACATTCGCGGCATGTCGGTCCTGCGCACCTTGTTCATTTTACCAATGATGATTGCCCCCGTAGTTGTCGGCTTGATGTGGCGCTATATGTACCACCCAACCGTTGGCACGATTAACAGAACCCTAAAATCCATGGGGCTTGAGGGCGTAGATTGGCTTGGCCAGCACGCGCTATTGTCTGTCATTATCGCCGATATCTGGCAATGGACGCCATTTATTTTCATCCTGTCGCTGGCGGCGTTACAATCACTGCCCCGCTCCGCATTAGAAGCCGCCAAGATCGATGGTGCCACCGGATGGCAGCAGATCAGATATATCAAGTTGCCGCTGATGATGCCGGTACTGATTGTGACCGGGCTTTTGCGTCTGATCGATGCCTTTAAAGTCTTGGAGGTAATCTTGGTAATGACCGAAGGTGGCCCCGGCCTATCCACAGAAATTATCGCCCTGCGCATTTCACGAACCGCAACAGAGTTTCGCGAATTGGGCGTGGCGGCGGCCATGTCAAACTATCTGCTGATCCTTTTGCTCATTCTAACCTTGGGAATGTTTGTCATAACCCGCTTGCAAGAGGCCCGCGCTGCGCGGCAAGCCCGCCAAATTCAGGAAGAAGACTAAACCATGGATTACGACCGACAGAACCCCGCCTTTTATGCCTTGCTGGTCGCCCTGATCTTCATGGCTGTGGGACCCATTGTTTTGATGTTCTCCAATTCGTTTAAACTTGACGTCGACATCATTGGCGGCACCTCGGGGCTGATATTTTTGCCGACGATCCAGAATTATGAAACCGCGCTGTGCGACGTCTTGTGGTACGAGCCCAAGCACCTAGATTTCTGCGCACTGAAATTTGGCGGGGCCTTTGTCAATTCTTTAATCATCGCACTGGTGTCTACGGCGCTGACTTTAATCATCGGATGTATGGCCGCTTACGCGCTGGTGCGGTTCCGGTTTATGGGGCGCGATACAGCATCATTGACGACATTGATGGTCCGCATGGTACCCCCTGCTGTTTTGTTAGTGCCGGTTTTTGGTCTTTGGAATAACGAATTTTGCATTAGCAAAAAGTTCTGGCTGGGTGAACTGATCCGCGACACCTTCGGGGGGCGCGGTGATGTTTGTCTGGCCGGTACACATTCTGGTATTATCTTAATTTATGTCGCGATGAACCTGCCATTTGTGATCTGGATTTTGCAAAGTTTTATCGTGCAGGTGCCGCGCAGCTTGGAAGAGGCGGCGCGCGTGGATGGTGCGGGGCCGTTTCAGGTCTTTTTCCAAATTGTTCTTCCCCTGATCAAACCCGGTCTTGCTGCTGCGGCAATTTTTACGTTCCGCATCGCTTGGAACGAATATCTTTTGGCCTCGGCCCTGTCGGACCGAGACACAAAAACCGTGCCTATTTTAATCGTGAATAACATGTCAGAATTCAACGTTGAATGGGGGGTCATCATGGCCACCGGCATGCTGCTGGCAATTCCACCGATTATCTTCACGCTGTTTGCATCCCGGCAAATCATTACCGGCATGACAGCTGGCGCAGTAAAAGGCTGAATAAATGACCGGAAACGTTTTGCTATTAGCGACGCTTGCGACCAAAGCAGACGAGGCGGCGTATCTAACCCGCCGTCTTACCGATCACGGCACAACAGTGCGCACAATTGATGTTTCGCTACAGACAGGCGGAAAAACCCTTGGAGGGAGCGATAAAATCGCTGCAATGCAGGCAACTGTTGCACGGGTTTGGGATGAGGTCGCCGCCTCGGTTGAGAACGATACAGACGTCACGATTGGCATCGGAGGCGGAACCGGTGGCGAAGTGATCTTGCAGGTGCTGCGCGCCCTGCCTATTACCTTTCCCAAGCTCCTTGTGACCACCCTGCCGTTTGACCCACGCGGTGCCGTAGCAGATAATTCCATCATTTTAGTGCCAACTCTGGCCGATATCTGTGGGCTGAATGCCACATTGCGCCAAGTTTTGGACAACACGGCCGCCATGACCGCCGGCCTATGCAACAACAAACACGATGCGGGCCCACCTGCGCCCTCGGTTGGCATAACGGCAATGGGTGCAACTGAAGCCGCAGTCGGGCTATTGGTCAAACGGCTTGGCCAACGCCAAAAAGAGGCGACCGTGTTTCATTCAAACGGCTATGGTGGCGCAGCTTTTGCGCGCTTTGCCGCCCGTGGCGCTTTTCATTCAATCATTGATCTCACCCCGCATGAATTAACCAGACTAGAGCTCACCGGCGATCACGTGCCTATGGCAGACAGGTTTACATCGGCAGGCGCACTTCCGCGCATTGTCCTGCCCGGCGGGTTGAATTTTCTTGGATTGGGGGCAGCGGCTCTTGTCCCATCAAACTATCTGCAACGGCCGCACTATGCCCATTCGGGTTATTTCACCCATGTAAAACTGACCCCGGATGAAATGGCACAGATTGCGTCTAAATTAATAGATATCTTAAATACCGCGACCGGCCCTCGCGCACTGATCGTGCCGATGGGAGGTTTTTCCCATCAAGATTGTCCAGGTGGTGCAATCGAAGATCCTGAACTGCGCCAGATCTTTCTGGATGTGGCCCACAGCAAGCTGAAGGCCGAGATTGCGCTTAATATCGTGCCTGAGCACATCTCTGCA
>CESI01044568.1_pt1 | contig 23190 bp, 22 predicted proteins | sample 356301 | NCBI WGS metagenome assembly CESI01 (sample SAMEA2621423, study PRJEB7988) | marine metagenome | biome: marine biome (ENVO:00000447); feature: deep chlorophyll maximum layer (ENVO:xxxxxxxx); material: "saline water (ENVO:00002010), including plankton (ENVO:xxxxxxxx)" | depth 40 m | reverse complement strand
CTCGGCTCGGGCCAATTTGGCCTCCCCGCAGGCGCGCGCCGGAGCGTAGCCTTCCGGCACCCAAGCGTTCCAAATTTCATTTAATCCGCTAAAATAGCTCATATCTGACAGCCAAATTGTAGCGCGCAGCATCTGGGCGCGGCTGCTGCCAGCTTCGGCCAGCAGCGTGTCGACCTTTGCCAGACAGTCGCGGGTCTGGTCTTGAATTGTAGCGCCCTCGGCCACCTGTCCTGAGAGATAGGCCACACCATTGTATTTCACAACTTTGCTGGCACGGGCGGTTGTTCCAATGCGTTTGATCATATCTGTTTTCCTGTGTTTGATGTCATGGCGATGTTCCACCAGCGACCTTGCCCCTTGTTACAGCATATAAACCGAAACCCAAATGTTCTTGACGCGAATGACTACCGCTCCACCCATGTTTTGGTCTTTCACGACAGACGCATCATGGGGCTTTCCCTTTTGGCCTAGGCATATTATACGACCCCCAAGTTCTACAAAAATGGTAACTCGTCCCGCCAAGACCCGGGACCGCCGCAAGGCGTCGAGGAAGCTGTGTGTGGGATCAAAGTTTAGTATGGAGGCCGAAATGGCAAAACCAATTATGGCAAAAGCCACTGCAGTTTGGCTGGTGGACAATACAACAATAAGTTTTAAGCAAATTGCTGATTTTGTTGAGATGCATGAGCTGGAAGTGCAAGGCATTGCCGATGGCGATGTGGCAGCTGGCGTCAAGGGCTTTGATCCGATTAGCAACAATCAGCTGACTCAAGAAGAGATTGATAAAGCTCAGGCCGATCCGCTCTACAAATTGTTATTGAAGTTTTATGCCGCCGCTGTTGGTGAAGAAAAACGTCGTGGCCCGCGTTATACACCTCTGTCGAAGCGCCAAGACCGTCCAGCGTCAATTCTGTGGTTGGTGAAATTTCACCCCGAACTGTCTGATGGTCAGATTTCTAAGCTTGTGGGAACAACCAAGCCTACAATTCAAGCTATTCGCGAGCGGACCCATTGGAACATCACAAATATCAATCCAATTGATCCCGTGGCGCTTGGTCTTTGCAGGCAAACGGAACTTGATGCATTGGTGCAAAAAGCCAATGCGAAAAAATTGCGTGAGGGTGAAGCGATGTCAGATGACGAACGCCGCCGTTTGGTTAGCACTGAGCAAAGCTTAGGCATGTCTGATTCGCCGCGCATTCCTGCTGCAATTTCTGGCTTGGAAACGTTCACCTTGGCTGATGCGCCGGAAGAGGAAGAAGAACAGCAACATGGTGATCTGTTGGACGCAGATAGATTTTTCAATCTGCCGAGTGGCAATGGCGAAGAGCAAACTAGATAAAATAGAGATTTTGAGGCGGCTTCGGTAGCCTCACTGCTTTTTTGTGACCAGCTCAAAGCGTTTTACGTGCCCGCAACGCCGCGGTGATTGTGCCGTCGTCAAGGTAATCCAACTCACCGCCGATGGGCACACCCTGCGCCAAAGTCGAGACAATTACATCTCCCAATTGATCCGCAATATAATGTGCCGTAGTTTGGCCGTCGATTGTGGCGTTCAGTGCCAATATTACTTCGGTTATTTTCTCGTTGTGGACCCGTTGTATCAGTCTTGGGATACGCAGTTCATCAGGACCAATGGCATCTAGGGCCGAGAGAGTGCCACCCAAGACATGGTAACGGCCTTTGAAAACGCCAGAACGCTCCATCGCCCAAAGATCTGAAACATCCTCGACCACACAAATTTCGCCAGTGGTCCGTTTAGGGCTTGTGCAGATGTCGCAGGTGTCTGAGGTCCCGATATTTCCGCAGGTCAAACACTCGCGCACGGTCGTGGCGACTTCTGCCAGAATATCAGCCAAAGGCGTCATCAGCAGGGCGCGTTTTTTAATCATATGCAATACGGCGCGGCGGGCGGAACGTGGCCCCAAACCGGGCAGTTTAGCCATCAGCTCGATCAAATGATCTAAATCTTGAGAGGTGTTGTTCATCGTATCACCGTGGGGGCAAATGCTGGCTCCTGCAAGCGCCGATTGGGGGTGCTTCTAGAATGGAAGCTTCATATCTGCTGGAAGGCCAAGGCTTTGCTGCAACCGCTGCATTTCCGAGGTGGACCTGTCAGCAGCTTTGGCCTGTGCGTCTTTGATGGCCGCGAGGATCAGATCCTCAACCACTTCTTTCTCATTGGGGTCAAAAATACTGGCATCAATGTCCAAACCGGTCAAACCGCCCTTAGCATTCGCAGTGGCCTTCACCAAGCCGGCACCGCTTTCGCCTGTAACGCTGATATTGGCCAAATCTTCTTGCATCTGAGCCATTTTGTTCTGCATTTCTTGAGCCGTTTTCATCATTTTGGCCATATCACCGAGGCCACCAAGACCGTTTAGCATTTTGTTACCTCATTTGTGGTTTGATCTATGTCTGGGCCTGCGCCGGAGCGGTGAATTTTAAGTTAATCGTCGTCAAACGGATCCCATTCATCTTCGGCCTCCGGTAAGGCCTCAATTTTGGCCTCTGCGGCAATATCTTTGGCGGTACGAATATCTGTGATTTCAGCCTTGGGAAAGGCCAAAAGTACGGCCTGCACCAAAGGATGGGCCTGCGCTTCGCCTTTGAGGGCCGTTGCGGCGGCGTCGCGCATTTCGGCTATGGTTTTAGCGCCGTTGCTGCCGATTGATACGGCCCAACGATTGGCCGTCCAAGTTTGCAGGCGACTGCCAAGATGTTGCGCCAAATCTCTGGGGGCGTTCTCTGTGGGTTCAAATTCAATTCGGCCCGGGGAGTAGCTGATCAATTGCAACGTGGTTTCCACATCGACCAAAAGTTTGACATCGCGATGATGCCGGATGAGGTCCAACACATCTTCAAATCGTGCAAACCGCGCAAGGGCATCTGCGGAAGGCTCTGCGGCTAAGGCGGTGGTGGTACCTGAACTATGGGTCATCTGCGTTGCGTAGGGCCTAGAATGAATGATCTGTTGCGCACTCGTTGCATGTGGCGGAAGAGCTTGCGCACCAGCGCCTGATCCCTGTGGTGGGGCAGCTGGGGGGGCAGGCATGGGTGTGTTTTGCAACTTGCGGATCAGCTCGTCCGGAGTGGGTAAATCTACTACATGAGTAAGGCGGATCACGGCCATTTCGGCGGCCATCATCGCATTGGGCGCGCGGCCTACCTCCTCGAGAGTGGTCAGCAGCATTTGCCACATCCGACTGAGCACCCGCATCGGCAAAGCCTCAGCCATCATCAAGCCTCGGCTGCGCTCATCGGGCGATACGGTCGGATCATCGGCGGCATCGGGGGTGATTTTAACTACGCTCACCCAATGGCTTACCTCTGCCAAATCACGAAGCACAGCCACAGGATCGGCGCCCGCCGCATATTGCGCTGAAAGCTCACCCAAAGCGCCCGTGGCATCGCCGCGCAGGATCAGGTCAAACAGATCTAAAACCCGACCACGATCGGCCAGACCCAACATGGTACGCACTTGTCTGGCGGTGGTCTCACCAGCGCCGTGGGACATGGCTTGATCGAGAAGGGATTGCGCGTCGCGGGCTGAACCTTCTGCTGCGCGGGTGATCAGGCCCAAAGCCTCATCGGTAATGTCCGCGCCCTCAGCTTTTGCAATTTTTTGCAGCAATGCAATCATGACTTCTGGCTCAATGCGGCGCAGGTCAAATCGTTGGCAGCGTGAAAGCACCGTGACTGGGACCTTGCGAATCTCGGTGGTTGCGAAAATGAATTTCACATGGGCGGGTGGCTCTTCCAGCGTTTTGAGCAATGCGTTGAAGGCATTGGTTGACAGCATGTGCACCTCATCGATGATGTAGATCTTGTAGCGCGCCGAAGCGGCACGATAGGCCACCGAATCGATTATTTCGCGAATATCAGCCACGCCGGTGCGGCTGGCGGCATCCATCTCCATCACATCAACATGACGGCCTTCCATGATCGACGTGCAATGTTCACATTGTCCACAGGGATCAATGGTCGGGCCACTGGTGCCATCGAGGCCAATACAATTCATCCCCTTGGCAATGATGCGGGCTGTAGTGGTTTTGCCGGTGCCTCTGATTCCTGTTATCACAAAGGCCTGAGCGATACGTTCCGCCTCAAAAGCATTGCGCAAGGTTTGCACCATAGTGTCTTGGCCAACGAGATCCGCAAAGGTCTCTGGGCGATATTTCCGTGCCAAAACTTGATATGCTGGTGCGTCTGTCATGAAGGTCCCTCGAATCATGAGCTTATGCTATCGGCTGCTTGCGCATTGGTCCAGCAAACCCGTGCCAGGATGCACGGTATTCGATGGAGCGAAAGGGGTAGGGTGAGAGGTTGGACATCGACCCAAGTGGGGCTCGTTGTGGCTGCTTCCTTCCGGATCTGACCAGGTTGGCGAGGCACTTGCCCGCGCCAACCTCTCACACTGCATATAGGCTTTTGAAAATCACATTGCAATTAATTGCTGGGGCGAATTTAATGGAAAGAGAATAAAAAGGTAGGATCCCCCACGTGCGACAGGCGGAAACGGTTACATTTGGAGGTTCAGCGTTAAATCGCGCTGCCGAATTGCGCGGCCCGGAGGCGCAAGCGCACTTGCAGGCGCAAAAAACTGCTAAAACCACATTGTTTTGGCGTGGCAAGCCGATGTTTGATGCTCAACCCGGGGACGAAATTGGCCTCGCTTGGGTCGATCTTGATCACCCCGCATTGGGGCGCGCCCGCGAATCGCTGATTTTCTTGGGGATGGATGATGCAGATGATCCTTTGTTTTTGGCTGACATCTCGATTTGGGAGCCCGAAGAGCTGCCCGAAACACTAAATGCATTTTTGGATCCGTCGGAGCAATTCCACCCAGCTTTGGTGGATGGCGAGTATTTTGCGGAGCTACGCAGCGTAATGTTTCGACTGTCAGCCCGCGACGCAGAGCTGGCTGCAATGGCGCGGGGAGTCTTAGAATGGCACCGCACCCATGGCTTCTGTGCAACCTGCGGCGGGCCCGCAGATATGGCCATGTCAGGCTGGCAGCGCAATTGTCCGGCGTGCAATCGCTCGCTTTTCCCTCGAACCGACCCTGTCGTGATCATGTTGATCACTCATGGTAACAACGTGTTGGTGGGCCGTTCACATGCTTGGCCCGAAGGAATGTATTCGCTCTTGGCGGGATTCGTGGAGCCAGGAGAAACGCTAGAGGCGGCCGTTCGGCGCGAAGTCTTCGAGGAATCAGGCATTTGCGTGGGGGCCGTGCGCTATCTGGCCAGCCAACCCTGGCCCTTCCCAGCATCTTTGATGTTTGGCTGCGCGGGTGTTGCGTTGAATACGGATATCACGATTGACCCGAAAGAGATTGAAGATGCGCTTTGGGTCAGCCGAGAGGAGATGCTTGATATTTTTGAAGGGGTTCACCCCAAAATAAAACCGGCAAGAAAGGGCGCAATTGCGCATTTTCTGCTGGAAAACTGGCTGGCAGATCGCTTAGACTGATCCTATATTTTGGATAATTTATTTTAAAATGATATGTTTGCAACATGTTGTTCTCGGTGCGAAACATGAAGTTTTCAAGTGGTGAAGATATTGAGGCCTCGGCTAAAGCCATATTTGCGCCCTGTGCGATCACGCGGAGTTTCAACAACAAATGCGACGTAGCGGTGTCTCGGTTGTGTGGATGGACGAACTTTCCGAAATTGGCTTGGGCATGTCATGGGAGATTGACTTCAAATTCAGGGTCCGTGGGCACAATTTTTTCACAGGTCCAGGAGCTCAAACCGCAGCAGCCAATGCTGATTTCGAACGAATCAGATGGGCTTTCGGAAGATGTGGTCGTGAACGTGGTGGCGCTGGCGCCTAAACGGGCACGATTGATGCTGTCTGTCGAGCTTAAGCCCAAAAACCTATCAGCCCGGCTGCTGCTTCACTCCATGCGGTTTGCCAAAAATTCACTCGATCGCAAGTTTAAGGCTCGTATCCGTGATTTGACCATTAAAATAGAAACGGCTCACCACGCATCGATGTGAGCCGTTATCGTTATAGTGGTCTGCCGCTATCGGCGGGATACGTTCCTAAAACGCGAATCATGTCGGTGAAGAATGACAATTCATCTAAGGCACGTTTTACTTCAGGATCTTCTGGGTGACCTTCAATATCCGCATAAAACTGTGTGGCCCGGAAGGCGCCGCCGACCATGTAGCTCTCCAATTTGATCATATTGACCCCATTGGTTGCGAAACCGCCCATGGCTTTATAGAGTGCGGCTGGAATATTGCGCACCTGAAACACAAAGCTGGTCAGCATTTTTTCGCTGCGCCGCTCATGGGTTTCTGTGGCCGACATAACCAAGAAACGAGTGGTGTTATGAGATTGATCTTCAATATTTGTGTGCAACACATCGAGGCCATGAATTTGGCCTGCCAACTTGGAGGCCAAGGCGGCGGCATCCCGTTCGTTGGCCGCTGCAATATCTGCCGCAGCGCCCGCATTGTCGGCGGCAGCTTCGCCACGGATGCCATGGGCATCTAAAAATTTGCGGCATTGTGGTAAGATCACCAAATGACCACGCGCGACTTTAATATCTTTCAAAGCCACACCGGGCAGCGCCAGAAGATTGATGCGCACCCGAACGAAGACCTCATCATTGATGAACAGCCCGCTTTCTGGCAGCAATCGATGCATATCGGCCACGCGGCCATAGGTGGTGTTTTCCACTGGCAACATCGCGAATTCGGCTGCACCGGAGCGTACAGCGGTGATCACATCTTCAAATGTTGGGCATGTCAGGGGGGCATGCTTGGGCCGTGCAGCGATGCAGGCCTCGTGTGAGTAGGCCCCCAATTCACCTTGGAAGGCAATTTTTTTGGCCATTTAATGTCTCCTGAGCATTTTCCACGAAAAAGGTCGTTTAGTCGCGCCATCTACACCTTGCGCGGCAGGGGGGGAAGGGACTAGAGGGGGACAACTTAATTGAAATGACGGATCGCGACATGTTTGACACGATGACTTTAACCAAAATTGCAGCCGCCTTTTGTTCGGCTCTGCTTGTACTGGTTCTTGGAAGCTGGATTGCCGACAAGATCTACAGCCCTGCCCACCACGGTGAAGACCATGGTGTTGCCTGGATCGAAACGGATACTGGACCTTCTGAAGATGCCGTTGTGGAAGAGGGTCCAGCATTGGCGGAACTTTTGGCCTCGGCTGATTTGGAAAAAGGCGCAAAGACTTTTAAGAAATGCGCCGCTTGCCACAAGTTGGAAGAGGGTGCGAATGGGGTTGGCCCACATTTGTATGGTGTCGTGAACCGCGTTGTTGGTTCGGCTGATGGCTTTAGCTACTCTGGCAACTTGGTTGCTGTCGCCCAGACTTGGAGCCAAGAGAACCTTAATGGCTTCCTGACCAAGCCGTCCAAATATGCACCGGGAACAAAAATGAGTTTTAACGGTCTGTCCAAACTGGTAGATCGTGCGAATTTGATCGCTTATCTCGAAACCGTCGGGAATTAATCTGAGCGGGCTTTGTGGGCTTGGTCTGGAATTCATCGACCAGGTACGCAAAAAGGGCAACTCTCGGCTGCCCTTTTTTCAAGCGCTGGCGAAAAACTTCTCACATTTATTCGCAATCACTATAAAAATATGATCTACCCCCCTTCGCAATTGCAAAAATTGGTCTAAGATAAACAAGACAGCAGAGGGTGATCTGCAAACAATAGGGGAGATACCAATGGATTTTGCTTTGAGTAAGCATGTATTGTATTCAGTGGTTTTTGTGGCGGTAGGTGCTGGCCATGCTTTGGCGGAGGGTCACGACCCGGTCACTGTCAGCCACGGCTATTCGTTTTTCGGTGATTTGAAATATCCGGCTGATTTTGCGCAATTGGACTATATAAATCCCAAAGCTCCCAAAGGTGGTGAGATTTCACAATGGGGCTTCGGCACTTTCGACAGTTTCAATGCTTATGCTCGTAAGGGCAATCAAGCATCGCTTTCATCGATGCCCTATGAATCCATTCTGAGTACTTTTGCGGATGATGTCACCGCATCCTATTGTTTTTTGTGCACCACAATCGAATATCCTCAAAGCCTGGATTGGGCGATATTCACGCTGCGTGATGATGTCCGTTTTTCGGACGGTTCAGCCATGAACGCAGAAGATGTGAAATTCACCTTTGATTTGTTCATGGAGCAGGGCTTGCCCTCCTACCGCGCCGCCGTATCAGGGATGGTGTCCGCAATTGAGGTGTTGGACCCTTTGAAAATTAAATTCATCTTTTCCGAAGATGCGCCACGCCGCGATGTTATTGGTCTTGCTGGCGGCATCCCGGTGTTTTCTAAGTTTTGGTTTGAGCGCACAGGCGCGCGGTTGGACGACTCATCGCTAACGCCATTTATTGGCACCGGACCCTATGTTTTGGAGAGTTTTGAAATCAATGAGCGGGTGACCTATGCACGCCGCGCGGACTACTGGGGTAAAAATATCCCAGCCAATGTTGGGCGTAACAATTTTGATCGCATTCGTGTAGAATATTTCGCAGACTCAGCCGCGGCCTTTGAGGGGTTCAAGGCTGGGGTTTATACGTTCCGCTCGGAAAACAGCTCAAAGCAGTGGGCAACCTCTTATGATTTTGGCGCGATTGAAGCTGGCCATGTGGTAAAAACTGAGTTGCCTGACGGTGATCTGGCGCTTGCGCAGGCCTATGTATTTAATCTGCGGCGTGAAAAATTCCAAGATTCGTTGGTCCGTGAAGCTTTGGGCATGATGTTCAATTTCGAATGGTCCAATGAGCAGCTATTTTATGGGCTTTATGACCGGGTGAATTCTTTCTGGGGAAACTCTGAACTGGAAGCAGTTGGGGTTCCAGAAGGTGCGGAGCTGGCGGTTTTGCAGGATCTTGTCGATCAAGGATTGATTGGCGCAGATATTATCACCGCTCCGGCAGCGATGGCCCCAGTGTCGGGCAGCCGCCAATTGGACCGCAAAAACCTGCGTAAGGCCTCTGCTTTGATGGAGCAGGCTGGCTGGTTGGTGAATGTGGATGGTATGCGTGAAAAAGATGGTGCAGTATTTACCCTCGAAGTGCTGGCTAGCTCGCCTGCGTTTGATCGTATTACCAATCCGATGATTGAAAATATGAAGTCGCTTGGCATTGATGCGCGCCTTAATCGGGTGGATGGGGCACAGGCTACGGAGCGTTCGCGTGCCTATGATTTTGACGTTATGAATCATAGCATGCGCATGTCCTTTGAGCCGTCTTCCAGTTTGGAGCAATATTTTGGTAGTAAAGCTATGGAGGGCAGCAGCCGCAATCTCATGGGCTTCTCGGATCCTGCGGCTGACGCTTTAATTGAATTAGTGGTGCGGTCTGAAACTAAAGCTCATCTTACCACGCGGATCCGTGCTTTGGATCGTTTGTTGCGGGCCAAACGGTTCTGGATCCCGCAGTGGTATAAAGCTGTGCACACGGTGGCTTATTACGACCAATACGAGCATCCTGATCCCCTGCCGTCCTTTGCGTTGGGCGAGCTGGACTTTTGGTGGTTCAATGCTGAAAAAGCCGCGAAATTGGATGCAGCAGGTGCATTGAACTAATATGATTGCTTATATCCTCCGCCGGCTTTTGTTGGTGATTCCAACGCTTTTGGGCGTGATGGTTGTTAATTTCGCGCTGATCCAATTTGTGCCTGGTGGACCAGTGGAGCAGGTCTTGGCGCAATTGGAAGGCGAGGGCGATGTGTTTGCAGCCATCACAGGCGGTGGCGATGCGGGAATTGACCCCAATGCCACCAATGACCGCTACGCAGGCGCGCGCGGCTTGCCGGCGGAGTATATCGAGCAATTGGAGCGTGAATTTGGCCTGGATAAACCGCCGTTGGAGCGGTTCACCAATATGATATGGAAATACTTGCGGTTTGATTTTGGCGAAAGCTATTTCCGCTCGATCAAAGTCACCGATTTAGTCTTGGAAAAAATGCCGGTCTCAATCTCCCTTGGCCTGTGGTCGACTTTGCTAATCTACCTCATCTGCATTCCACTTGGGGTCCGTAAAGCGATGCGCGATGGTAGCACCTTTGACACTGTGACCAGCGCGCTGATCATCGTGGGCTACGGCATCCCATCGTTCTTGTTTGCTATTATGCTTTTGGTGCTCTTTGCGGGTGGATCTTACTGGCAGATATTTCCGCTGCGGGGACTGACCTCAAATGGTTTTGAGGACTTGAGCCTTTTGGGCAAGATTGGTGATTATTTTTGGCATATGGCCCTGCCCATTTTTGCCTCTGTCATCTCTGGTTTTGCAACTTTGACTCTCCTGACTAAGAACTCGTTTCTGGACGAAATTCGCAAGCAATATGTTGTAACTGCACGCGCGAAGGGTTTGACTGAAAACCGGGTGTTGTTCGGACATGTGTTCCGCAATGCAATGTTGATAGTGATCGCGGGTTTTCCCAGCCTGTTTATTGGGGTATTTTTTGGTGGCTCATTGTTCATCGAGACTATATTTTCATTGGACGGTTTGGGGCGCCTCGGGTTTGAGGCTGCCTTGACGCGCGACTATCCCGTGATGTTTGGCACTTTGTTTGCCTTTGGCCTGTTATCGTTGGTAGTTGGGATTCTGTCCGATCTGATGTATGTGTTCATCGATCCGCGGATTGATTTTGAGGCCCGTGGATGATTACGTTGTCTCCTCTAAACAAACGCCGCTTGAGCAATTTCAAGAAAAACCGTCGGGCGGTCTGGTCGCTGTGGATCTTCTCCATTTTGTTTGGCTTGAGCCTGTTCGCGGAATTTTTGGCTAATGATAAGCCAATTTTGGTCAGCTACCGGGGAGAGATCTTCACCCCTGTCAGTGAGTTTTACCCCGAAACCGCCTTCGGGGGAGATTTTAAAACTGAGGCCACATACCGTGACCCCGAGGTACAATGTTTGATCATCTCTGGTGGTTTGGAAATATGTTTTGAAGATCCTGAGACCACTATGGAGGCGATTTTCAGCGGTGAGCTAGGGGCGGAGGTTGTGGGTTTTCACAAAGGTTGGATGATCTGGCCGCCGGTCCCCTATAGCTATGATACGCCAAATGACCTAGGCCGCTCGGCGCCCTCGCCACCAGATGTGCAGCATTGGCTAGGCACAGATGACACCACCCGAGACGTTCTCGCGCGGGTGATTTATGGGTTTAGATTATCGATACTATTCGCGCTGGTAGTCACCATCTGCGCCTCGATTATTGGGGTGATTGCAGGGGCCATACAAGGCTATTTTGGCGGCTGGTTGGATCTGTTGTTCCAGCGTTTTCTTGAGGTATTCTCAGCTCTACCGTCGCTCTATGTGATCATTATTCTCACCGCTGTCTTAGGTCGCAGTTTTTGGCTTTTGGCGACGCTGTCGATTGTATTTGGTTGGCCCGCACTCACCGGGTTAATCCGCGCCGAGTTTTTTCGGGCGCGTAATTTTGAATATGTGCGGGCCGCACAGGCGCTTGGAGTGAGCAATTGGACGATCATGATGCGTCATATTCTGCCCAATGCCATGGTGGCGACTCTCACTTTCTTGCCATTCATCGTGACCGGCGCCATCTCTACTCTGGCTGGGCTTGATTTTCTGGGGTTTGGCATGCCGTCGTCTTCTCCGTCTTTGGGGGAGCTTACTCAGCAGGCCAAGCTGAACCTGCAATCGCCACATTTGGGGTTCACTGCCTTTTTTGTTTTTACGATCATGCTCTCGCTCTTGGTGTTCATCTTTGAGGGCGCGCGCGATGCCTTCGACCCGCGGAAGGTGTTTCTATGAACGTACTCGAGATCCGCAACCTGTCGATTGAGTTTAACCAAGATGGACATGCCACAGCCGCCGTGCGCGATGTCTCGTTTAGCATTGGTGCAGGTGAGACCGTGGCGGTGGTGGGTGAATCAGGCTCCGGTAAGTCTGTGACTGCTTTGGCAACGGTAGACCTTCTGCCGGAAAGTGCCACGGCGCGCGGGTCTGTGAGGTATCAAGGCGAGGAATTGATTGGCGCGCCTGAGGCCACATTGCAGCGCATTCGAGGCAATGACATCAGCTTTATTTTCCAAGAGCCGATGACCTCCTTGAACCCCCTGCACACCATTGAAAAGCAGCTGGGCGAAACCCTTTCTGTGCATCAGGGATTGCGGGGCCTGCCGTTGAAAGACCGCATTTTAGTGCTGCTCACTAAGGTCGGAATTCCTGACCCTTTGATGCGTCTGAAATCCTATCCGCATCAATTGTCCGGTGGCCAAAGGCAGCGGGTAATGATCGCCATGGCCTTGGCCAATGAACCGGTTTTGCTGATTGCAGATGAGCCTACAACCGCACTGGACGTGACCATTGAGGCGCAAATACTGGAGCTCCTGGCAGATTTGCAGCGCACTGAGGGGCTGAGCCTTCTGTTTATCACCCATGATCTTGGGGTCGTGCGCAAAATTGCGGATCGTGTTGTGGTCATGCAGAATGGAGTTGTGGTGGAGACCGGTGTCACGAAAGATATCTTTGAAATGCCAGTGCATCCTTATACGAGAATGCTGTTGGACGCAGAGACTATTGGCGCGCCTGCACCCGTGGCGACCGATGCTGTAGAGCTGCTGCGGACGGATCATCTTAAAATTTGGTTCCCTGTTCAGCGCGGGCTTTTGCGGCGTACTATGGGCCATATCAAAGCGGTAAATGACGCCAGCCTGTCAGTACGGGCAGGGGAAACTCTGGGTGTGGTTGGCGAGTCAGGCTCTGGTAAAACCTCCCTTGCTTTGGCTGTGATGCGATTGATCGTCTCCGAAAATAGGATCTCCTTTCTAGGGCGCGATATTGAAAGCCTGAACCGCCGCCAAATGCGCCCGCTGCGCAGTGACATGCAGATTGTCTTTCAAGACCCTTTTGGCAGTCTGAGTCCTCGCATGTCGGTGATGGAGATTATCGCAGAGGGGCTCGAAATTCACAGCAGGTCCAACCGCAAAAATTATCGCTCCAAAGTCGCCGAAATACTGCGCGAAGTGGGGTTGGATCCGGATACGATGGATCGTTATCCGCATGAGTTCTCCGGAGGCCAGCGCCAAAGGATCGCAATTGCCCGCGCGATGATTTTAAGGCCAAAATTTGTGGTTTTGGACGAGCCAACCTCAGCTTTGGACCGCACGGTTCAGGTCCAAATTGTGGACCTTCTGCGCGATTTGCAGCAAAAATACCAGCTGGGATATCTGTTCATTAGCCATGACCTTAAAGTGGTGCGAGCGCTATCGCATAAGGTTGTGGTGATGAAAGACGGCGACATCGTGGAACACGGATTTGCCGAACAGGTGTTTGACGCGCCGCAACACCCCTATACCCAAAGCTTGTTGGCCGCAGCCCTAGGTTAAGCCGCGTACGTAAATACCGCGGGGATTAACTATCAATCTCAACAGTGCATGTCTCTCCGGGGCCACAGGCCCTACGCCTGCGGGTGTGCCGGTCATGATTGGATCACCCGGCGCTAAGGCGACATAGCTGGACAGGGCCACAATCACGTCGACAATCGGCCATGTCATTTGCCAAATATGTCCTGACTGGCGCAGCTCTGCGCCTACCAGGCACCGGTTTCCCGCGTCATTGGGCATATGCTGCCTCTGCAAGATTGGACCGATGATGGCGCTGTCATCGCAGCCCTTCGACATGTCCCAAGGACGGCGCTGTGACTTTGCTACAGCTTGAAGATCTCGGCGGGTCAGATCATTGCCTGCGGCAAACCCAAAGATGTGAGAGGGGGGCTTCGGTGGTGTTGATATTGCTGCCACCTTCGCCAATCGACACCACAAGTTCTGCCTTGTGATGCAGGTCGTGAGTTTGTGGTGGATAGAGCAGGGTGGAGCCGCTTGGCACTATTGCGTCTGCAGGCTTGTTGAAAAAGAAAGGTGGGTCGCGCTCGTCATTGCCAAATTCTTTGGCATGTTCACTATAGTTGCGGCCAACGCAAAATATACGTCGCACTGGACGCCGCATCGCGCTGCCCGAAATCTCAAGGCTTGGCGTGAAAATTTGAAAAGCAAGTTTTATCAGGCGGCATTAGTGCCCCACCTAGGCCTGTGGGACAAGTAAAATTGTTAGCTTGGTGCAACCATAAAGCAGGAGAGTTGCTGAGCGTGCAGCCGACGACAGGCCAAGTCAGCGCTGTCTTGGGTGAGACCTGTGAACAGCGCATCATATCCTGTTGCGCGGGCTTTCACGGTGCGATCTGCACCGTCTAAAGTACTCATTTCCGCTAAAGCCATTCGCAGTAAAACCCGTTCCGCTTGATGCCGGGAATTGAATTTTCCAATATTAATTGCCCAAGTGCGACTGCCCGATTTCGATCTACGGGCCACTGACTCTGTGGGTTGTTCGGCGACAGGATCAGCGACAAAGGACAGCCGTGGTGGCCGGACGCGGGGCGAGATTCCGGCCATCCTGGGCGCATAGGTTGATTCAGCCATCTGGACTACCACGGCGCCAGATGTCGCGGATTGGAGTGCTGCGAGAATATCGTCCGGCTGAATTTGAATCTCAGGAGCTGCGGCTATCAGCAACTCTTCAGGCACTGGCCCCGAGCCAAAGGGCCGTATTTTGGGGCGTAGAGAGCGTTTGACCGCAGTCATCAAACGGATCGTTTTACCTTTATGCTCGTTTTGATTTCTTTCATAAGGCGGTAGGCTCGGCCTTTGCAACTTGGCGGAAGAGGGGGCGCGTTTGAACCCCATGTCGAGCAATTGAGCAACGCGGGCATTGCGCGCCGGGGTTGAAGAGCCGCCAAACATTGTTGCGATGATGCGTTCGCCGCCACGTTCAGCTGAGGCCACAAGGTTGAACCCTGCGGCGCGGGTATAGCCGGTTTTGATGCCGTCAGCGCCTTTATAGGCCCCTAGGAACCGTCGGTTGGTATTGTTGACCTGGCGAACTTTGGCGTCAGCACTGCGGCGCGAGAATAAATTGTAATATTGCGGATAGTCATAAATTATGTGCCGGCCCAAGATCGTCATATCGCGGGCGGTGGACAAATGGCCGGATTGCGTGAGGCCATGGGCATTCTTGAAAGTTGTACGATCCATTCCCATAGCGCGGGCGGTGCGGGTCATGCGTTTGGCAAATTCGACTTCAGAGCCTGCGATGGCTTCGCCAATAGCCGTTGCGGCGTCATTAGCGGATTTGATTGAAGCGGCGCGAATGAGATATCGTAATTGGATCTTTTGGCCAGTTTTGAGCCATAGTTTTGACGGAGGCTCTGATGCGGCGTTGCGTGAGACTGTGACATAGCTGTCTAGCGAAATCTCACTTTGCTCAATGGCTTGGAATGCGACGTAGAGTGTCATCATTTTTGTAAGGGATGCCGGGTGCAACCGGGTGTCGGCATTGCGGGAATGGTAAATTTTACCCGTCCGCGCGTCCATGACAACAGCAGCATAGGGCGCAGAATTCAGTGCAGCCCAAGGGCCAACCAACACTGCAAACATCGCAGATATCACATATATAAATAGCCGGTGTTTCACGCCTGTTGCCTCACTTTATAGTTGCCGAGGTTTTCCCCATGCTTTGCTCGCGATAATTTTAGCACATTAGTATCCCCTAAAAAATAGCTAAAATAAGGCGATTTTGTGACTATGAAACACTTTATTTGGTTGTTCAGATCTAAGATACCACTATATTTGCTAGTAAGTACCGATACCGACTTAAATTTGTCACATTTTTATAAGCAGATCTTTTATATTCTTAAATCCAAATGCCTTAAAAAGCCGTGGATTAGATGTGGGTTCGACTGCTTTTTCCATATCCCATTCGTAACGGGCTGGGATGTGGATTGCGGCAGCACCGGCGTCAAGTGCGGGTATAATGTCCGACTTCATGGAATTGCCAATCATTGCAGCGACCTGAACGTCGGACCCAAAAATTTTGCTATAGGTGGCGGTGTGTTTCTCACTCACGATGTGCACATCTTTGAAAAAATCTCCCAAACCTGATTGCGCTAATTTCTGCTCTTGGTGTAAAAGATCACCCTTGGTGATCAAAACCAAATTATAGGTTTCTGCCAGTTCTGGCAGGCTCTCGGCCACGCCTGGCAACAGATGAATGGGATGGTTTAACATGTCGCGCCCCATGCTCAGAATGTCATGGATCACATGGGCGGGAACTTGGGACTGTGATACGTCAATCGCGGTTTCGACCATTGACAGCATAAAGCCTTTTATCCCATAGCCGTATCTGCCCAGATTGCGGCGCTCGGTGGCTAAAAGCTGTTCTTGCAAAGGTTCGGGCGGCATATAGACGGCCAGCATATCGGCAAAGCGATCTTGGGTCAGACGGAAGAATTCCTCGTTCTGCCAAAGTGTGTCATCGGCATCTATGCCCAAAATTTTAATACTGCTTGGCACGACGACCCTTTCCATTGAGCGGTTGAGTTTTATATAGTGCCATGAAAGCCCGGTTTGTAAATTAGGTATAATGAGGATGATATTGTGACGGCTCACTGGACGATGGCATCGGATACTCCCGAAGACGATAATAATTTTGGCGTGGCGTTGGACACGCGGCCTAAAACCAAACGCCCGCCTTTGTATAAGGTGATGATTCTGAATGATGACTATACGCCGATGGAATTTGTGATAATGGTTCTTGAACGATTTTTTGGACTCACCCATCAAGAAAGTTTTGAACTGATGCTGACTGTACATAAAAAAGGTTTGGCGGTCGTGGGTGTTTACAGTCGCGAAATCGCAGAAACTAAAGTGTCGCAAGTCTTAGACATGGCGCAACGCCATGAGCATCCTTTGCAATGCACTATGGAAAAAGAATAGCGCTTTGGCACGTCTTTCTCTTGCGTTTGAAACTGGTTTGCCAAAGCCCGATGGCCCGGTCGCCGCTCTACATCCTGAAGTTGGCTTCGAAATGGTGGGGCTTAACAACGCCCTGATCGTCCAGCCATTTTTCCCGTCTAATCGTGCTTGGAAAAATCAAGGTTTTGAATGTGATGTCACTTTGCCCACGCGCCGTTTCGCGCTGGCTATTGTCTGTTGTACGCGCTCGAAACAACAAACTGCTGATCTGATCGCGCAGGCGGCGGCTCAAGCAGATATTGTTGTAGTTGATGGTCAAAAAGACGATGGCATCGGCAGCCATTATAAGAACTTGCGCAAACTTACGGATATTCAAGGGACTATTACAAAGGGCCATGGCCGATTGTTTTGGTTTGCTGGGACAGATTTGCAAAGTCTGCGGGCTGTGGATCAGAATTTTGACGGATTTGTAACAAAGTCGGGGGTCTTTTCTGTAGGGGGCGTGGATCCGGCCTCTGCCTTGCTTGCGGATGCGTTGCCAGAACATTTGTCCGGCGATGTGGCTGATCTTGGGGCAGGCTGGGGCTATCTTTCATCGCGAATTTTAAGCTGTGAGGCTGTGACCAAGCTGGATATTGTTGAGGCTAGTTTCTTCTCTCTGGACTGCGCCAAACAAAATGTCATCGACTCGCGTGCTGCGTTTCATTGGGCAGACGCTACTGTTTGGAATGGCTCTTATGATGCGGTGGTTATGAACCCGCCGTTTCACACCAGCCGCGATGGTGACCCTGAATTGGGGCGCGCATTTATTTCGGCGGCAAAGCGCTGTTTGAAATCAAAAGGCTCTCTCTATTTGGTGGCCAACCGTCATTTGCCTTATGAAACAGCATTAGAACAATGCTTTGCAAAGGTTTTGGAGCTTCCGGGCAACGGCCGCTTTAAGCTGTTTCACGCGTCTCGCCCCAAGCGCAAATAAGCGTTAGAGTGCTTGAGATTCGCAACCCTCAGGAGGCCACATGTCTTTTTCCGTAGCTGGTAAAACTGCCATCGTCACCGGTGCTGCCAATGGTGTTGGTTTAGCCATCGCTCGGCATCTTGCCGATGCTGGCGCTAATGTGATGTTTGCCGATAAAGACGAAGCACGCCTCCGTGCGGAGGTCGGTGACGATGACACCAGTAATATTAGATATTTCGCGGGAGATTTGCGTGAGAAACTGAACATTGCCAACCTGTTATCGGCAACGCTTGATGCCTTTGACCAAGTTGATATTTTGGTAAATGGTGCGCGTCAGGTGATCCGGACATCGCCGCTCGATCCCGATGATGAAAGCATGTCTATATTGCTGGATCAAAACCTCCTTGCGGGGCTGAAACTGTCGCAGTTGGTGGCGCGCCGCATGATCAAACAGGGCAAGGACTCGGATAAGTCCTGCATCGGTACAATCATCAACCTGTCGTCCATCGCAGCACAACGCACGCAATCGGAATTGATGGCCTTTTCGGTCAGCTGTGCGGCTTTGAACCAAATGACCAGGTCTCTGGCTGTGAGCCTTGCCCCGGAACGGGTGCGGGTGAATGCCGTGGCCTTCGGCTCGGTTATGTCTGCCTCTTTGCAAGATGACTTGCGTCAAAACCCTGATCACCGCGAGGTGATCTTAGCCGCCACACCTCAACGGCGAATCGCGGGCCCCACCGAGGTGGCCGAAGCAGTGCAGTTTTTGGCCTCTGACAGTTCGGCCTTTGTCACCGGAGAAATATTGACGGTCGACGGTGGCCGTAGCCTGGTTGACGTTGTGAGTACTTCCCTCCATTGAGCCCTTATATGATTGATACTTTTATATCCCAAAAAACTGATGCTAGCGAATGGTTTCGCAGCCTGCGCGACGATATTGTTACTCGCTTCGAGGCGTTGGAACAACAACATGCTACTGATGTTCCTGCTGGTCAGTTTGAGGTCAGCGAGACCAAACGCACCTCTGAAGATGGTTCAGATGCTGGTGGCGGATTGATGAGTGTGATGCGTGGTGGCCAAGTGTTTGAAAAAGTGGGGGTGAATGTATCCACTGTATTCGGTACGCTGGGAACGCGGGCTCAAGAGGCTATGGCGGCCCGCAAAGGTCTGCGTGGGATGTGCGACGACCCACGGTTTTGGGCTGCGGGCATCTCACTTGTGGCGCATATGCAAAACCCGCATTGCCCTGCGGTCCATATGAACACGCGGATGTTTTGGACGCCGCATGCTTGGTGGTTTGGTGGTGGGTCCGACTTGAACCCCTGCATCGAATACCCAGAAGATACCGCACAGTTTCATGGTGTTTTAGAGCAGCATTGCGCGCCGCATGGCGCGGATCTGTACCCGCGCTATAAAGCTTGGGCGGATGAGTATTTCTATGTGCCGCATCGCAAACGAGCCCGCGGTGTGGGTGGAATTTTCTTTGATGACCATTGCACAGGTGACTGGGATAAAGACTTTACTCTAACCCAAGATGTGGGCCGAGCATTTTTGCCCGCCTATGTGCCTTTGGTCGAGGCGCGCTTGGGGCAAAGCTGGGACGCGGCGGACCGAGAGGCGCAATTAATTCATCGTGGTCTGTATGCGGAATATAACCTTGTCTATGATCGCGGTACGCGGTTTGGCTTAGAAACGGGTCATGACCCTGACGCAGTCTTGATGAGCTTGCCGCCTTTGGCGAAGTGGACTTAAGTACAGCTGCGCACTGTGTCGATCATCAACTGCACGTTTTCAGGGTCCGCGTCCGGCGTGATGCCATGACCAAGATTGAATATATGTGGCCCGTTTGACAGGGTTTTCACGATTTCTGTGGTATCATCGATCAATGCTTGCCCGCCTGTAACCATGTGGCGTGAGGCGAGGTTGCCCTGCACGCAGCCATCCACTTGCACATTTTGCGCTATCCATTTGGTTGATACAGAGTTGTCGATAGCAACACAATCGGCGCCAGTAGCCTTGGCGAACCCGATGTATTTGTCACCTGCTTCACGGGGGAATGCTATGATCGGCGTGTCGGGATGACGCAGCTTTAAGGCGGAAATAATGCGTTTTGTTGGAGCTAACGCATATTTTTGAAAATCATTATTGCGGAGTGACCCGGCCCAACTGTCGAATAGTTTCACCACTTCGGCACCTGCCAGAATTTGCTGCGACAGATATTCGATTGTGGCATCGGTGATTAAATCAATTAGCTCCTCAAAAACCGGTAAGTCTTCGGATTTTAACAAATGCGCTGGGGCCTGGTCTGGGGTGCCGCGGCCTGCGATCATATAGGTGGCAACGGTCCAAGGGGCGCCGGCAAAGCCAATCAACGTTGTTTGTCCTGGGAGAGATTGGGCAAGATTTCGAACGGTTTGGTAAATGGGCGCCAGATGCTCGTGGATATCATCTTTGCCTTTGAGTTTGGCAAATCCAGCGGCATCGGTGATGGTGGACAGCCGAGGGCCTTCGCCAGTGACAAACCAAAGATTAGCCCCAAGCGCCTGTGGCAACAATAAAATATCCGCAAATAAGATAATGGCATCAAAGCTATAACGGCGGATCGGCTGGAGTGTCACCTCAGTTGCTAAGTCAGAATTGTAGCACAGCGACAAGAAATCCCCGGCCTCAGCGCGGGTGCCACGATATTCCGGCAGGTAGCGACCGGCTTGACGCATCATCCAGATAGGGGGCGTTGGTAGGGTTTCACCAGCAAGGGCGCGCAGAATTGGTTTGGACTGTTTCATGGGCACTCGATCCCAAGTGAGTGGCGATATGTCAAGCTGCCTTCTCTTGAAAGCTGCGACTTGCCGCAGTAGAGCAGCATTATGAAAAACGTACCACCTTCCTCGCCGCTTAGGATCGGCACCCGTGGATCTCCGCTTGCTTTGGCGCAGGCCGTTGAAACCCGAACCAAGCTTATGACGGCTTGGGATTGGCCGGAAGAGGCCTTTGAGGTGGTGGTCATTCAAACCTCTGGCGATCGCATTCAGGACCGACCTTTGCGGTTGGTTGGCGGTAAGGGTTTGTTTACCAAAGAAATCGAAGAACAGCTTTTGGATGGCAGCATTGATATTGCGGTGCATTCCATGAAAGATATGCCCATAGCGCAGCCAGATGGTTTGGTACTAGATACCTACTTGCCGCGTGAAGATGTGCGAGATGCTTTTATATCTCCAAGTGCTTATTCTATAGCGTCTTTGACGCAGGGGGCGCGAGTCGGCAGCTCAAGTCTGCGCCGTCGTGCGCAATTGATGCATGTACGGCCAGATCTTGATGTTGTTGAATTCCGTGGAAATGTGCAGACACGGCTGAAAAAACTCACAGAGGGTGTCGCTATCTGTACATTTTTGGCGATGGCGGGCCTCAATCGTTTGAACATGGTGCATATCGCGACTTTGCCGATTGAGCCTGAAGATATGCTACCCGCCGTGGCGCAGGGTGCGATTGGCATTGAACGCAGATCCAACGACAGTGTCACAGCGGCGTTGCTAGAACCGTTACATCACGCAACGACGGGACAGCGGCTGGCAGCAGAACGGGCATTTTTGACGGCTTTGGATGGGTCTTGTGAGACACCTATCGCTGGTCTGGCAACCCTTGAAGGCTCCGAATTGCTATTGCGCGGTGAAGTATTGCGGCCCGATGGCAGTGAAAAGCTCAGCGGAGAGCGGCGCGGCGCTATAGGGCGGGGCGCTGAAATGGGCTATGACTTGGCTCAAGACCTGTTGTCTCAAGCAGGTCCTGAATTTTTCAGCTGGCGTTAATCCGGATATACTTTGCCTGGGTTCATCAGGTTTGCGGGATCAAATGCTGATTTAATGGCCCGCATCATCTCGAGCGCCACGGGATCTTTGCGCCGGGCCATGGAATTGCGTTTTGAAAGTCCAATTCCATGTTCGGCAGAAAAACTTCCATCAAGGGCCAATACAACGTCTTCAATTGCTTCTGTGATCGGCTCTTTGAATACGCCACTCGTGTCTGAAGGGTAAAACGTATAGTGTAAGTTTCCATCCCCTAAATGTGAGATGTAAAATTCTTGGCCGTCAGGATCAATTTCTTGAACCTTAGCTGAGACTTGCTGCAAAAATGTGGGCACATCATCCAAGGGCACAGCCACATCCGTATCAATCGATCCGGGAACCCCGACGGTAATCTCCGCAGCCGATTCGCGGCGCTCCCACATGATACGCCGTTGCGCCTCGTTTTGTGCAATTACTACATCTTGGGCGCTGCCCGCTTCGATCATATCCATCAGCGCAGTTTCAAGAATCGCTTGGAGTTTTGGTGTGCCGCTCCCGTCTTGTTCAAGATCAGAGGCGCGAGTGGTGGCCACTTCCACCAAAATATTCACCTCATGCACATCGTCAAATGGTTCAAGAGCGTTTTCTATTTTGTCCATATGGCGTTCGATATAGTGCCTCGGCATATACTCAAATGCCTCAACCCCGCCGCCGGTCTCGTTTTGTAGACGGTTTAGTAAGGGCAGGGAGTCTTCTAAAGCCCGCAGGCCGACCATTGCTGTTACATAGGCCAAGGGCTTACGATAGAGGCGCACAACGGCGGCGGTGATGATCCCCAAAGTGCCTTCAGCACCGATAAACATATGTTTGAGATTCAGGCCAGTATTGTCTTTGCGCAACTCCGACATTAGGTTCATCACCCGCCCATCTGCAAGCACAACCTCAAGTCCGAGGCACAGGTCGCGCGTGTTGCCGTAGCGCAGAACATTAGATCCGCCCGCGTTTGTGGATAGGTTGCCACCAATCATGGCGGAACCCCGCGCGCCGAAAAACAGGGGAAAAACCAAATTATGTACATCGACGGCTTGGTGAATGCTGTCCAAAATCGCGCCGCTCTCTACAATTGCCACCTGTGCGTTGGGCTTGATCTCTCTAATGGCGTTCATCCGATCCAGACTGATCATCACGGCATCTTGGGCTTCGGTGGCGCCTGTCAGGCCTGTATTGCCCCCCACAGGCACCATAGCCACACCTGCGGCTGAGCAGGCACATGCGATGGCTTGTACCTGTTCGGTGGAGGCCGGGCGCACCACGGCCAAAGGCTGCCAATGATAGACATTCATCCAGTCCGTTGTCCAAGCTTCTGCATCGGTGCCGGTCAGGACATATTTGGCGCCAAGGTCGGCGCGAATTTGATCTAAAAGTTCCATCGGGCAGGCTAGGTCGATTAATTACAAAATTGCAAGCAAGATTCATGCTTGACGATGGCCAAAGCATTGCCTATTCCCCGCTTCCAGAGGCGGTATAGCTCAGTTGGTTAGAGCAGCGGAATCATAATCCGCGTGTCCGGGGTTCAAGTCCCTGTACCGCTACCAAAACTCCGTTCAGAAAAGTCAACACACACAAGCGCTTACAGCGATGGTGTGCTACTTAGTAGAGTTGTAGTCAAGAGGAGGTTTGCGCTACTCTACTGTGACAG